>Ga0207888_100036_pt1 | contig 138690 bp, 119 predicted proteins | sample LinPmetageLP43_FD_184055 | JGI IMG/M metagenome (GOLD analysis project Ga0207888, IMG submission 184055) | Marine viral communities from the Pacific Ocean - LP-43 (SPAdes) | ecosystem: Environmental > Aquatic > Marine > Oceanic | place: Pacific Ocean | collected 2010-08-27
AGTTGGAAGCTAAGCTCTAAGCCGCAGGCTTAGAGCAGCCGCAAGCTTCAAGCGGCAAGCTGCAAGAAAAACCCCGGTCTCGCAAGAGCCGGGGTTTTTCTTTGGGTTTTGCTTGAAGCTTGAAGCTTGCGGCTTGCGGCTTGCGGCTTGTAGCTTGTAGCTTGTAGCTTACAGCTTGCCGCTTGAATCGGCCGCCCCGAGCGCGAATGACTCAAGATGGTAGCCGCTTTCATCTACCAGCAAATACCAGCCAGCCTGATCCCAGTCGCCCAGTACAATACGCTCGGCGGGCGCGCCGTCGATCATTAGCTGATGTCGAGCGGGTCGGTGGGTGTGGCCGTGGATGAGGGTGCGAACGCCTTGATTGCGCATCACTTCGGCGACTTGCCCCAGATTAACGTCGGTGATGTCTGCTGCCTTCATTCGCGTTCGGCTTTGGCTCTCGTCGCGTAGCTTGCGGCCGATTTTTTTTCGCGTTTTCAGCGGCAGGTTGCGCAGGGCAAAGCGGCTGACCGGGTTGCGCAGCCATTTGCGCATTCGCATGTAGTCAAGATCATCGGTACACAGGCTATCACCGTGCATCAGTAATACCGGCTCGCCGTTGAGTTGCACTATGCTCGGGTCACGCAACAAAGTGCATTTTGCCTGGCGACAGAATCGTCGCCCCAGCAGAAAGTCGCGGTTGCCGTGCATAAGATAGATTTGCGTGCCCTGATCGCTGAGACTGGCGAGTGCTTCGGCTACCTGCTGGCCGAGCTCGTCCATGGCATCATCACCGAGCCACACCTCAAAAAAATCGCCAAGGATGTAGAGTTCATCGACGGCACTCGCTTGATCATGCAGGCATTGCAAAAACGCCCGGGTAATATCCGGGCGTTTTGCTTCTAGATGCAGATCGGAGATAAACAGATAGCGCATCTGGATAAATTAACTCAGTCGATCAGCTCTGCACGCTCAATCACTACGTCATCAGCTGGCACATCCTGATGGCCGCCACGTGAGGTGGTGCTGACTGCTTTGATTTTTTCAACCACGTCCATGCCGTCGGTCACTTTACCGAATGCAGCGTAGCCCCAACCTTGAGAGGTTTTTGCGCTGTGGTTCAGAAAGTCGTTGTCGGCCACGTTGATGAAGAACTGTGCGCTGGCTGAATGCGGATCAGGGGTACGTGCCATGGCAACGGTGCCTACTGCGTTGCTGACGCCGTTGTCAGCCTCGTTCTCGATCGGCGCACGGGTATCCTTCTGGCTCATGCCGGGTGCAAAACCACCGCCCTGAACCATGAAGTTGGGGATTACGCGGTGAAAGATAGTGCCGTCGTAATGACCATCCTTGACGTATTGCTTGAAGTTTTCGACTGTTTTAGGGGCTTTATCAGCAAAGAGTTCAAGGGTGATAACGCCGTAATTTGTATGCAGTTTGACCATCTGGCAGTCCTCGGGCAAAAAAAATCTGGGTGAGTATAGTCACGCTGAGTGCGTCGCTGCATTCAGGCGCTTGACAGTTTCGGGTATGATACGGGTTTTGGCCAACTCGGCCTAGCCAAAATCCGTGATGCCTCAGGCTTCACCCGTAGCGAGTTTTGCTGACCTTATGAATAAACCCGAAGCCACGCCGCCCAGCCATTTCCTCCGTCAGATCGTCCAATCCGACCTGAATGATGGCAAGCACAACCGCATAGTGACCCGTTTTCCGCCAGAGCCTAATGGCTACCTGCATATCGGTCACGCCAAATCCATCTGTCTGAACTTTGGCCTTGCCAAGGAGTTTGGCGGAGCGTGCAACCTGCGTTTTGATGACACCAACCCAGCCAAGGAAGAGCAGGAGTACATTGATGCGATCAAGCAGGACGTAGAGTGGCTGGGCTTTGAGTGGGCTGGCGAGGTGCGCTATGCCTCCGATTATTTCGATCAACTGCATGCATGGGCTATTGAGCTTATCAAGTCCGGTAAAGCCTACGTCTGCGAGCTGTCGCCTGAGCAGGCGCGCGAGTACCGTGGTTCACTGACCGAGGCGGGCAAGAACAGCCCGTTCCGTGACCGTAGTGTGGAAGACAACCTTGATCAGTTCGCGCGCATGACCGCTGGCGAATTTGCTGATGGTGTTAAGGTTCTGCGTGCCAAGATTGATATGGCCGCGCCCAATATGAACCTGCGTGATCCGATCCTGTACCGTATACGTCACGCGCATCACCACCAGACCGGTGACAAGTGGTGCGTTTATCCGAGCTATGACTTCACCCACGGCCAGTCGGATGCAATTGAAGGCGTAACCCACTCGATCTGCACCCTGGAGTTTGAAGATCACCGTCCGCTTTACGAGTGGTGCCTGAACAATCTGCCCGTACCTGCCAAGCCCCGGCAGTACGAGTTTGCTCGTCTGAATCTGAATTACACGGTAACGAGCAAGCGTAAGCTCAAGCAGTTGGTTGATGAAAAGCACGTAGACGGCTGGGATGATCCGCGCATGTCGACCATCAGTGCCTTTCGCCGTCGCGGTTATACGCCTGCGGCTATCCGCGAATTCTGCGAGCGTATCGGCGTGACACGCTCAGACGGCGTGGTAGATATGGGCGTACTCGAGTTCTGCATTCGTGATGACCTGGACGCCAACGCGCCGCGGGCCATGTGCGTGCTCAAGCCGCTGAAAGTCACCATTACCAACTACCCGGAAGACAAGACCGAGCTGCTAAGTCTGCCGCGACACCCGAAGCAGGATATTGGCGTGCGCGAGTTGCCCTTCGAGCGCGAAATTTATATCGACCAGGACGATTACATGGTTGATCCGCCCAAGGGCTACAAGCGTCTGGTTCCGGGCGGCGAAGTCCGCCTGCGTGGCAGCTATGTGATTCGCGCAGATGAGGCGATCACTGATGCCGATGGCAATATCGTTGAGCTGCTGTGCTCTTACGATCCAGATACGCTGGGTAAGAACCCGGAAGGTCGCAAAGTTAAAGGTGTCATCCACTGGGTACCGGCAGCCGCCAGTGTCGAGTGTGAGGTGCGTCTTTATGATCGCCTGTTCAAAACGCCTAATCCTGACAAGGGCGAAGAGGGCGCTGGATTCCTGGACAACATTAACCCTGAATCGCTAGTTGTGCTTAAAGGCTGCCGCGCCGAGCCATCGCTGGCATCTGCCGGGGCCGATGAGCGCTTCCAGTTCGAGCGCGAAGGTTACTTTTGCCTCGACTCCAAGGATGCTACTGCCGAGCACCTGGTATTCAACCGTACTGTCACCTTGCGCGACTCCTGGGGTAACTGATGGCGCTGACGATCTACAACACGCTGAGCAAGACCAAAGAGACCTTTAAGCCGTTGATCGGCAATCAGGTGCGGATGTACGTGTGTGGCATGACCGTATACGACTTCTGTCACATTGGTCATGCGCGCGTCATGGTGGCGTTTGATGTGGTCTCACGCTGGTTTCGCCACAGCGGCTATGACCTGACCTACATTCGCAACATTACCGACATCGATGACAAGATCATTCGTCGCGCGAACGAGAATGGCGAGACCTTTCAGCAACTGACCGGTCGGATGATCGACGCCATGCATGAAGACGAAGCACGTCTGAACGTACTGCGGCCAGATCAGGAACCCAAGGCCAGCGAGCATATTCAGGGCATGCACAGCATGATCCAAACGCTGATCGACAAGGGTTTCGCTTATGCCCCGGGTAACGGCGATGTTTATTACCGCGTCAGCCGTTTTGCCGATTACGGCAAGCTGTCGCGCAAGAAGACCGAAGACCTGCGCAGCGGTGCGCGGGTTGAAGTCGACGAGGCCAAGGAAGATCCGCTGGATTTCGTGCTCTGGAAAGCCGTCAAACCGGGTGAGCCTAGCTGGGCCTCACCCTGGGGTGAGGGCAGGCCCGGATGGCACATCGAATGCTCGGTGATGTCGACCTGCTGCCTGGGTAACACCTTTGATATTCATGGTGGCGGGCCGGATCTGGTCTTCCCCCACCATGAAAATGAGATTGCCCAAAGTGAAGCGGCGACCGGTGAGCAATATGCTGCGTCCTGGATGCATGCCGGGGCGGTGCGGGTTGATGGCGAAAAGATGTCCAAGTCCCTTGGTAACTTTTTTACCATCCGTGAGGTACTGGAAAAATATCACCCCGAGGTAGTGCGCTATCTGCTGGTATCCAGTCATTACCGCAGCGCGATTAACTATTCCGAAGACAACCTCAAGGAAGCCAAAGGCGCGCTGGAGCGCTTCTATCATGCGCTCAAAGGGCTGCCACAGGCTGAGCCTAAAGGTGGCGAAGTGTTTGCCGCGCGCTTTGCCGCAGCCATGGATGATGACTTCAACACCCCAGAGGCCTGTGCCGTGCTGTTCGATATGGTGCGCGAAGTCAATCGTCTCAAAGAGTCGGATCTAGGGGCTGCTGCATCCTTGGCGGCACGTGTGCAACAACTGGCTGACGTACTGGGCGTCTTGCAGCTCGAGCCCGATGCCTTTCTGCAGGCCGGTGCTGCCGGGAAGATCGACTCAGCCGGAGTGGAGGCACTGATTCAGGCTCGTTTGCAGGCGCGTGCCGACAAGAACTGGGCAGAGTCTGACCGTATTCGCGACGAACTCACAGCCATGGGCGTGGTATTGGAAGACGGTAAGGGCGGTACAACCTGGCGGCTGGCTGAATAGTCATGCCGCATAGCATGACGGACCTCAAGGGGCGTGTAGCCCTGGTGACCGGTGCCGGTAGTCCCGACGGCATCGGTTTTGCCACGGCAAAGATGTTTCACGCGGCCGGTGCCAAGGTGGTGCTGACCTCGACCACCAACCGGATCTTCCAGCGCCAGAATGAGCTTGATCCAGAACGGCAGCACAGCCTGGCGTTTGTCGCGGATCTCACCCATCCTGAGCAAGCTGCAGAGCTGATAGATAAGGTTATGGAGCGCTTTGGCCAAGTTGATATTCTGGTCAACAATGCCGGTATGATTCAATCCGGAATTGATGCCCCCGTGGGTGAACTATTCCACAAAATGCCATTTCAGCACTGGCAGCGCGAGATCGATCTTAATCTCAATACCTGCGTGCATATCAGCCAACTGGTACTGCAGCACATGTTGCAGGCTGGCTTTGGGCGCGTGATCAATATTGCTTCGGTCACCGGCCCCCTGGTTACTTTTCCCGGGACGGCAGGCTATAGCGCCGCCAAATCTGCCATGGTGGGTTTAACCCGCTCCATCGCACATGAGGTGGCCGGTCAGGGGATTACGGTTAACGCGATTGCGCCCGGCTGGATTGAAACACCGTCCAGCTTGCCAGCAGAACTGGACGCAGGTCGACGGACACCGGTAGGGCGCCCCGGCCGGCCTGAAGAAGTGGCTCGGGTAGCGCTTTTTCTTGCCAGTGAGGGGTGTAGCTATCTGACCGGGCAAATGCTGGTCGTCGATGGCGGAAACTCGCTGCAGGAAATGAAGGGCTGAAAAGCCTTTGGTGCCACGTGTAAAAAGACGCAGATCCGCAGCACAGGTCTGCGTCTTTACCGCCTTGAATACCCTATATCAGAACTGATTTTCTCCTTCACCTCAGGTTAATTATTTGCCTTGAGCTCTGCCTCCTCGCTCGCGTCGCGCTGCGCCACATGATTCTAGGTCAACCTCACTGCGGTACCTGACAGCATCAAGTATCGCGATCAGATTAATGGTTGCCATCAAGCCACTGGACGCATCAGCGGCGTTGAATACCAGGTCAAAAGACACTGTCAGGAAGAGAAAATGCTACCCGCGCAAGGCGACTTGAATAAGCCAGGAAAAGCGCATTTAAAATATAGATTACTACGCCCATCAAAGCCCCAAGCGCAAGTGATGCTCATCGAAGCATTTAGCCAAGGTAGGTGGAGGCAGAAAGACAATGTGCCAGCAACAGGCGAAATTAAACGGCTTGTGTTTCATTTCGCCTGAGCAGAGGATAGGACAGAGCATATAAAGAGTGGTGGCGCGCGCTACCCCCTATAAAAACGATTGCACCAGCTTCCCTCGAGGTGACCTATGACTGCACTACAGCCGGAAGGTTTGAGCATCCAGCCCCGCCGTATCGATTTTGCCCTACCTGACGTCTTGCCCCGTCACTGGCACGGTGCGGATGCGTTCAAAACCCATTTTTTCAATTCAATGTCGATCCTCTTCCCTGATGGTGAACGGTTCTTCATTGATTCCGTGCGTCACTATCGACCGCAAATTCACGACCCAGAACAACTCGCGCTGATCAAGGGCTTTATTGGGCAAGAAGGTCATCACAGTCACGAGCATATTGAATATAACCGGCGTCTCAGTGATCTTGGGTATGACGTAGAGAAGCTGACGCGGCCAGTACAGCATCGCATTCGTTATGCCAATAAGCACTTCAGCCCTGAGCGCCGTTTAGCCGCGACCGTCGCCATGGAGCATTTTACCGCCATCATGGCCGACGCTGTGCTCCGTGACCGGGGGTGGTTTGATGGCGCTATTGAGCCGATGCAGCGTATTTGGCGTTGGCACGCGCTGGAAGAAACCGAGCACAAGGCGGTAGCCTTTGATGTTTATATGCAAGTCTGCGGTGATCGCAAGTTACTCCGTGCTGCGATGCGGCAATCCACTTTCTTTTTCCTCAAGGATGTTACCCGAGGCATGTGGCACATGCTCCGACGTGACGGCGAACTCAGCAATATAACCATGTGGCGACAGGGGATGCGCTGGCTGTGGGGGAAGGGGGGCTTTTTCTCCAGTCTCTGGGGCGCTTATCGTGATTTTTACCGTGAGGACTTTCATCCTTGGCAGCACGACAACCAGCGATTGATGCGCCAGTGCCAGCAAGAATTCACTGTTAACGAGACACCTGCATCAATCTGAGGCAAATGGGACTTTTGTCGTATTACAATTGCTCTTGGGCTATGATATTCGCCATTTCGCCGATGAGGAGTCTTTATGTCCATCCCTTTGTACATACCCAAAGAGACCCGAGAGCATGAAAAGCGCGTTGCGCTAGTGCCTTCTGTGGCCGCCAAGCTACAGAAGCTAGGGCTCGATATAAGCATAGAAGCCGGCGCCGGCAGCGCCGCACGCATCCCCGATAGCGCCTACACCGAAGCAGGGGTAACCCTGGGGTCAGCCGAGGGCAAGCAGCTGTTTTTCCGCGTTCAGCCGCCGACTGTTGAGGAAGTGGCGCAGATGCCCGAAGGCGCTGTGCTATGCAGCTTTATCTATGCCCAACGCGAGCCTGCGGTCGTCAAGGCACTGCAGGAGCGAAAAATCACCTGCTTCGCTATGGAACTTATTCCACGCATCACTCGCGCTCAAGCCATGGACGCACTTTCGTCTCAAGCAGCCCTCGCCGGTTATTACGCAGCCTTGTTAGCGGCCACTCACTTGCATCGAATCTTGCCCATGATGACCACGGCCGTCGGCTCGTTACGTCCGGCGCGGATTCTGGTCATGGGCGCTGGCGTTGCTGGCCTGCAGGCACTGGCGACCGCCAAGCGTTTGGGTGCGATGATCGAAGGCTACGATGTACGCCCTGAAGTCAAAGAGCAGGTGCAGTCTGTAGGTGGCAAGTTCGTCGATACCGGCGTCAATGCAGTGGGTGAGGGCGGCTATGCCCGCGAATTGACCGATGAGGAAAAAGAGCAAGTCGACGCGGTTCTGACTCGCCATATTCAGCAGGCCGATGCGGTTATCACCACGGCGTCCATTCCAGGTAAACCGAGCCCGAAGATTCTCAGTGAAGCTCAGATCATGGGAATGAAGGACGGTTCTGTCATCATCGACCTAGCTGCAGAAGGCGGCGGTAATACCCCGCTGACCAAACCCGGTGAAACCGTGGAAGTGGGGCCTGCGACTATCGTCGCGCCGCTTAACATTGCCAGCCACCTGGCGGAGCACGCCTCTGAACTCTACTCACGTAACCTGCTTAGTCTCGTTACCCTGATGATTGATGAAGGCGAGCTTAAGTTGGACTGGGAAGACGAGGTGCTGGCCAAAAGCGTCCTCACCCACGACGGCGATATTCGCAATGCCGCAGCCCGTGAAGCGGTCGAGAACCAGACACAAGGAGCTCTCTAATGGAAATTACTACCACCATTACCGGCTTTGTTGCCCTCTATATCTTTTTGCTGGCTGCCTTTGCCGGCTATGAAATCATCGGCCGTGTGCCAGCGATTCTGCACACGCCGCTCATGTCCGGCTCCAATTTCGTGCACGGCATTGTTGTCGTCGGCGCTATGTGGGCTCTGCTGAATGCGGGTACTACGCTGGAACAGGTCATCGGCTTTGTTGGTGTACTGCTAGGCGCTGGCAATGCGGCCGGGGGCTATGTGGTTACCGAACGCATGCTGGAAATGTTCAAACCCAGCAGCAAGGCTGCATCTTCAGCAGATGACAAGGAGTAAGCCATGTTTAGCGCTTTTTTGATTGATGCGGCCTACTTTATTGCGGCCTTTCTGTTTCTCTACGGTCTTAAGCGGATGGCCAGCCCGGTTACTGCACGTTCGGGTATTGTTATCGCCGGCGGCGGCATGGTGCTGGCTGTGGCGGCGGCCTTCCTGTACGGCTTTGACGTAAGCCCCCGTGCACAGCCCCATCTGGGTACTAACCTGCTGTTGTTGGTTATCGCTCTGGGTATCGGTGTCTCCTGGGCCTGGTATAGCGGCAAGCGCGTAGCGATGACCGATATGCCACAGATGGTGGCGCTCTATAACGGCATGGGTGGTGGTGCTGCGGCGGCGATTGCGGCGAGCGAGCTGTTCTCCGGTAATGCGTTGGCGCATGGCCCTGTAGTTACCCTGCTAGCGGTGCTGGGCGGCTTGATCGGCGCAGTTGCCTTGTCAGGCTCCTTGATTGCCTGGGCCAAGCTTGACGGTCGCATGAACAAGACCTGGCGGCTACCGAACCAGCAGTACGTGAATCTGGGGCTGTTTTGCGGTGCATTAGCGATCGGTGCAGCGGTTGTGGTCATGGGGCTGATGGATGTCGCTCAGGCGCCCGTCATTGTGGTTGCGCTCTTCTTCATTATCGCGCTCGCTCTGGGTGTTTTGTTGACGACGCCGATTGGCGGCGCGGATATGCCGGTGGTGATTTCGCTGTACAACGCCTTTACTGGTCTGGCAGTTGCCTTTGAAGGCTTTGTGCTGCAGAACCCGGCAATGATCATTGCGGGCACCGTGGTTGGGTCCGCAGGCACGCTGCTCACGCTGATGATGGCCAAAGCTATGAACCGCCAGGTCAGTAACGTTATTTTCAGTGACTTTGGTTCTGATGATGGCGGAGAAGAGAGTGATATCGAAGGCAGTATGAAGGCCGCCGATGCATCTGATGCAGCTATCGCCATGTTCTATGCCAGTAAGGTCATTATCGTACCCGGTTACGGTCTGGCCGTTGCGCAGGCGCAGCACAAGCTCTATGAGTTTGTGAAGCTGTTGCAGAAGCAGGGCGTTGAGGTCAGCTTTGCCATTCACCCGGTAGCCGGTCGGATGCCTGGGCATATGAATGTGCTGCTGGCCGAGGCAGGCGTACCCTACGACATCATCTATGACCTGGAAGACATCAACGAGGACTTCCCGCAGGCAGACGTTGCTGTTGTGCTGGGGGCGAATGACGTAGTCAACCCGGCAGCGCGCACACGTAAATCCAGCCCGATCTATGGTATGCCTATATTGAACGTTGATCAGGCGCGCCAGGCTTATGTCGTCAAGCGCGGTCAAGGTAAGGGTTACTCCGGCGTAGAGAACGAGCTGTTCTACGCGGAAAATACCTCTATGGTTTACGGCGACGCGCAAAAGGTCATGATGCAGATGATCGAAGCCGTCAAGTCGCTGGGTTAAGCCCAGGCTTCAAGCCACAAGCAGTAAGTAGTACGCAAATAAAAACCCCGGCGCATGCCGGGGTTTTTAGCTTTTAACGCCTCACTTGCCGCATAGAGCTTGTCGCTTGCGGCTAGGAGCGAAGCGACTACTTGGCGTAATAACCGAAGATAGACTTTATCTCGAGGAAGTCTTCAAAACCGTAATGCCCCCACTCGCGACCGTTGCCAGACTCCTTGTAACCACCAAAAGGAGCCTTGTTATCTAGCGCCGCGCCATTGAGGTGAACCATGCCGGTGCGGATGCGTCGAGCCACCTTACGGGCGTGCTCCAGATCGCCGGAGGATACGTAACCAGACAGCCCGTAGTTGGTATCGTTGGCAATGCGCACAGCGTCGTCTTCGTCTTCGTAGCCAATGATCGACAGCACGGGGCCGAAGATCTCTTCGCGCGCAATGCTCATTTCATTGTTCACGTGGCTGAAGATGGTAGGTTTGACGTAGTAGCCTTTGTCCAGCCCCTCTGGCCGACCGGGACCACCGGCAACTACCTTGGCGCCTTCTTCGATACCAGCCGTGATCAAGTCCTGAATCTTGTTCCACTGGGCTTTGGAGACCACTGGGCCAATCACCGTATCATCCGCGTTTGGATCACCCGCTTTAACCTTGGCAACGACGGCCTGAGCGATAGCGGCAACTTCGTCCATACGCGCGTTAGGTACCAGCATACGGGTAGGGGCGTTACAGGATTGGCCGCTGTTGTTCATGCAGGACATGACGCCATGGGCGACCATTTTCTCGAAATTCACATCATCCAGCAGGATGTTCGCAGACTTTCCGCCCAACTCGAGTGCGACACGCTTGATGGTCTGCGCGCCATTCTGCATGACTTGACGACCCGCGCCAGTAGAACCGGTGAAGGACATCATATCGATATCCGGATGCGCAGACATGGCAGCACCCACAGTAGGGCCGTCACCATTGACCAGGTTGAATACGCCCGGTGGCACGCCAGCTTCATCAAGGATTTCGGCGAGCAGGAGAGCCGATAGCGGTGCTACTTCAGAAGGCTTTAGCACCATGGTGCAGCCAGTAGCCAAGGCCGGTGCAATCTTGCAGGTCAACTGGTTCATTGGCCAGTTCCAGGGCGTGATCAAGCCGCAAACGCCGATCGGTTCTTTCACAACCTGGGTGTTACCGATCTGTTCTTCGAATTCAAATTCTTTCAGCGCGTCCAGAGCTGCCGCAAAGTGGCCAAGGCCGGATGGAGCCTGTGCCATTTTGGCCAGCTTGGCAGGGGCACCCATTTCGATTGAGATGGCGTCTGCCACTTCGCCCATGCGTTTCTTGAATACACCCATTACCCGCTCCAGCAAAGCAATGCGCTCTTCGCGACTAGTGTTGGAGTAGGATTCAAACGCATTTCTGGCGGCAGCGACAGCCAGGTCGACATCTTCCTTGTTACCCAAGGCGATCGCGGCGACGGCTTCTTCGGTGGCGGGGTTAATCACGTCCAGAGTGGTGTCGCCCTTGGGTTCGACCCACTTACCGTTGATATAGAACTGCTTGTGATGGCTCATTCTGATGTAGCTCCTTGTTATAGGGGTGCAAAACGTTCAAACCATAGCATTCTCTCTGCCCATGCTTGAATGCTTTTGTGTTGAATCAGTGTAACTTTTGCCAGGCTATTTCGCTTTCGGTGGTCTTGGCGAGGCTTTATAATGGCTTTCGACCGGTCGGCTTAATACTTGACTGTTTTGCTTGGATATTGCATAGTGATTCGCAGATTTCAACCGCTCGAGAGCGCCTATGCGACTGACCACCAAGGGTCGTTACGCCGTGACAGCCATGCTTGATCTGGCTCTACACGAAGACCAAGGACCTATTACCCTCGCTGATATTTCACTACGCCAGGGTGTCTCTATCTCTTATCTTGAACAGCTGTTTGCCAAGCTTCGCCGCAGCAAGCTGGTCGAGAGCGTGAGAGGTCCTGGTGGTGGTTATCGTTTGTCTGGCGGTCCTGCAGCTATCAGCGTGGCGCAGATAGTCGAGGCAGTTAATGACTCGATGGACGCGACGCGCTGCCTTGGTAAAGGCGATTGCCAGCACGGCGAAGTTTGCCTTACCCATCATTTGTGGTCGGACCTCAGTGCCCGGCTGCGTCAGTTTCTGAACGGCATTACGCTGGCTGACCTAGTCTCCCGCGATGATATCCAGCGTGTTAAAACGCGTCAGGATGGCTGTTCTGTATCAGCTCGACAGGCGGTAAACGAGCTGGAACGCATTATCTAAAGAGGCCGCAGAGCCTTCCATCGACGCATGGCCGCCCCGGCGATGCAATGCCTGAACTTAGAAGTGGCTGCCCGGTTAGTGAGGGCGGCAGGATTGAGGTGATACCGTGACTGAACAAGTCGAAAGCCTGATCAAGAAAGATTACGCGGCCGGATTTCATTCCGCCATCGAATCGGAGACGCTGCCACCAGGTCTGAACGAAGATGTCGTCCGCTTTATTTCTGCCAAAAAAGAAGAGCCGGAGTGGTTGTTGGACTGGCGTCTAAAGGCGTTCCGCGCCTGGCAGGAAATGGAAGAGCCTACCTGGGCCCACGTACACTATCCGGAAATCGACTTCCAGACCATATCCTTTTATTCCGCGCCAAAAAGCATGGATAGCAAGCCGAAGAGCCTCGACGAAGTTGATCCTGAGTTGCTGGCAACCTACGAGAAGCTGGGTATCCCGCTGCATGAGCAGGAAATGCTCGCAGGTGTTGCGGTTGATGCGGTTTTCGATTCGGTGTCGGTCGTTACTACGTTCCGCGAAAAGCTGTACGAGGCAGGTGTTATCTTCTGTCCGATCAGCGAGGCTGTACACAAGTATCCTGATCTGCTGAAAAAGTATCTCGGCAGCGTTGTGCCACAGAAAGACAATTACTATGCCGCGCTCAACTCGGCGGTATTCTCTGATGGCTCTTTCGTCTATATCCCCAAGGGCGTGCGATGCCCAATGGAGCTGTCTACCTACTTCCGCATCAACGAGATGAACACCGGGCAGTTCGAGCGCACGTTGATTGTGGCTGATGAAGGGTCCTACGTCAGTTATCTGGAAGGTTGCACCGCGCCCATGCGTGACGAAAACCAACTGCACGCAGCGGTGGTCGAGCTGGTCGCGCTGGATGATGCGCAGATCAAATACTCTACTGTGCAAAACTGGTATCCGGGCAATGCTGAAGGCAAGGGTGGTATCTATAACTTTGTCACCAAGCGCGGTATTGCACATACCAATGCCAAGATTTCCTGGACGCAGGTCGAAACCGGTTCTGCAGTTACCTGGAAATACCCCAGCTGCATCCTCAAGGGTGACAACAGCGTAGGGGAGTTCTATTCGGTTGCGCTGACCAACAACTTCCAGCAGGCCGACACTGGCACCAAGATGATTCACTTGGGCAAGAATACGCGCTCGACCATTATTGCCAAGGGTATTTCTGCTGGCCGCAGCGACAGCGCATATCGCGGCTTGGTGCGGATAAACCCAGGCGCTGAAGGCGCGCGTAATTACACCCAGTGCGACTCGCTATTAATTGGCGATCGCTGTGGCGCGCACACCTTCCCCTATATCGAAAGCAAGAATCCCACTGGCGTAGTAGAGCATGAAGCTACGACGTCCAAGGTCAGCGACGATCAACTATTCCTTTGTCAGCAGCGCGGCCTGGATGCGGAAAAAGCCGTATCCATGATTGTGAACGGCTTTTGCCGCGAGGTATTCAAAGAGTTGCCGATGGAGTTCGCGGTTGAAGCCGGCAAGCTACTTGAAGTCAGCCTCGAAGGCTCAGTCGGCTAAGGGCTTACGCACCTACATCGTAGTAGCGGAGCAGAGCCGAAGGACTAACAGTTAAAGTAATTTATTAGGCATAAGATATGTTAAAAATCAGTGACTTGTACGGCAAAGTTGAAGAGAAAGACATCCTTAAAGGTCTGTCTATTGACGTCAAGCCGGGCGAGGTTCATGCCATCATGGGGCCGAATGGCTCGGGCAAAAGTACCCTCGGTAACGTCCTTTCCGGGCGTCCGGGCTATGAGGCGACTGCTGGCAGCGTCACCTTCAAGGGCCGTAATCTATTCGATATGGACACTGAAGAGCGTGCCCGTGAAGGGCTGTTTCTCGCCTTTCAGTATCCGGTTGAGATTCCCGGTGTCAGCAACATGGAGTTCCTCAAGGCGGCGGTAGATGCCAAACGCAAACACCATGGTCAGTCTGATCTGTCGTCCGTCGACTTTCTTAAACTGGCTCGCGAGACCTGCAAACGCGTCAACCTGGATGCCAGCTTTCTCAAGCGTGGCGTCAATGAAGGCTTCTCCGGTGGCGAAAAGAAACGCAACGAAATCATGCAAATGATGCTGCTTGAGCCCGATCTTTGTATTCTCGATGAAACCGATTCGGGCCTGGATATCGACGCTCTGCAGGTAGTCGCCGATGGCGTAAACGCCATGCGCGATGGTAATCGCAGCTTTTTGGTAGTGACTCACTACCAGCGCTTGCTGGATTACATCATCCCAGATTATGTTCACGTGCTGGCCGGTGGCCGCATCGTCAAGTCCGGCGACAAGAGCCTGGCACTCGAGCTGGAAGCTAAGGGCTACGGCTGGTTGGAAAACGAGGTTGCCTGAAGACATGACAGATTTTCAACAAAGTGCACTGCAACTCGCTGACAAACAGCAGGCTGCGGCCTGGCTGCAGCCACTGCGCGAGCAGGGCGCGTCCAAGTGGTCGGCGGCAAGCTGGCCGGGGCGCAAGACGGAAGCGTGGAAATACATTTCGCTTGCACCCTTGCAGCAACAGAATGAGCTGCGTTGGGGCGGTGAGGCCGATGACAGCGCCATTGATGCAGTAGAGCAGGTTGAGCTTGACGCGACCTGCCTCGTATTCGTCAATGGGCGCTTCAACGCGGCACGATCCAGTAGCTTGCCCGCAGGCGTCATTCGTTTTGTCGACGCGGACGCCGCCCAGCAAGACATGATCCAGCAGCATCTTGGCCAAGTCGTGGATAGCGAACGACACCTCTTTGCTGCGTTGAGCAATGCCTGGATCGAGGACGGTATTCTGCTGCACGTCGCGCGTAATCAGAAACTGGAGAAGCCGCTCTACATCCTCAATGTTGCTACCCCGGAAGCCAGTGCGGCTGTTGCCAGCCAGCGCTTACTCGTGGTCCTTGAGGAGGGCAGTGAAGCTGAGGTCATCGAGCACTTTGCCTCGGATGCACGGGAGCAGAACGGTTTTGTCAACAGCCTCACCGAGGTGGTGGTTGGCGCCAATGCCCGCTTGCAGCACTACCGTATCAATCTGGAAGAAGAGAATCTGCTGCATGTCGGTGGTGTACATGTCGACTTGCACCGTGATGCCCGCTTCCATGGCTTTACACTGGCTCAGGGCAGCCGCCTGAAGCGCATCGACTACCAACTGAACATGCGCGGCGAAGGCGCCCACATGGACCTGAATGGTGTCTATTTACCACGTAACAAGCAGGTAATTGACTACCACACCAACGTTGAGCACTGCGTTCCACATTGCACCAGCAATGAGGTCTTCCGCGGCATCATTGGCGACTCGGCAAAAGCGGTTTTCAACGGTCGGATTCATATTCATCCGAAGGCCCAGAAGACGCTGGCCGAGCTGAGCAACAAAAACCTGCTGACGTCACGCACCGCAGAGATCAATACCAAGCCAGAACTGGAAATCTATGCTGATGATGTGCGTTGTGCCCACGGTGCAACCATCGCCCAGCTAGATGAAACATCGCTGTTTTATCTGCAAAGCCGCGGTATCTCCGCCGCTGATGCAACCAGCATGCTGAGCTTCGGTTTTATCAATGAGTTGCTCAATCAGGTTCCTGAGCAGGCGATTCAGGACTACCTCAGACCGCGTCTGGCGTCCCTATTCGGTAAGGGCGATGAGGCGCTAGGGCGGTTAAGCTATGAGTAATCAGAGCAACACTGCGACCTTTGACGCAGAGCGTGTACGTGCCGACTTCCCGATTTTACATCAGGACGTCAACGGACATCCGCTGGTGTATCTAGACAATGCGGCAACCACGCAGAAGCCACGCGCCGTCATTCAGGCCATCGTCGATTACTACGAGCAAGACAACAGTAACGTTCACCGCGGTGCTCACGCGCTGGCTGATCGGGCAACCGAAAAGTTTGAGGGCGCACGGGTAAAGGTGGCAGGCTTCATTAACGCAGCCGAACCACGGCAGATTATCTGGACCCGCGGTACCACCGAGGGCATTAACCTGGTTGCAAGCAGCTGGGGGCGCGCCAATCTATCGTCTGGAGACCGCATACTGGTCTCGGCGATGGAACATCACTCCAATATCGTACCGTGGCAGTTAATCGCTGCCGAGAAAGGCGCGGTGGTCGAGTCGATTCCGGTCAATGCAGAGGGTGCGATAGATCTGGCCGCGTTTGAATCCATGCTCGATGATCGGGTAAAAATGGTCGCCTGCGGTCATGTTTCCAATGCGTTTGGTACGGTGAATCCGGTTCAGGATATCGCGCGCCTGGCACAAGGTGTTGGCGCGCTGACCCTGATAGACGGCGCGCAGGCGGTGGGTCATTGGCCTGTTGATGTGCAGGCACTGGACTGCGATTTCTATGTCTTTTCAGCACATAAGCTCTTTGGTCCTACCGGCCTGGGCGTGCTGTATGGCAAGACCGCACTGCTGGAAGCCATGCCGCCGTACCAGAGCGGTGGCGAGATGATCGAGTCAGTCAGCTTTGACGGCACCACCTTTAACCAACTGCCCTATAAGTTTGAGGCGGGCACACCGGATATCGCCGGGGTCATAGGTCTGGGCGCGGCAATCGATTATGTTCAAGGCTTGGACCGCGACGGTGCTGCCAAGCACGAAGCCGCCTTACTTGCCTATGCTGAAGAGCGCGCCAAGGCAACACCTGGTATCCGTCTGGTGGGAACTGCCGCGAATAAGACCAGCGTCATGAGCTTTCTGCTGGAAGGTGCGCATCCCAATGATGTTGGCCTGTTACTGGACCAGCAGGGCGTTGCTGTCCGTACCGGCAATCATTGCGCGCAGCCGATCATGGAGCAGTTTGGTATTCCTGGCACCGTACGTGCGAGTTTTAGTTTCTACAACACCCGAGCAGACGTTGATCGCTTGTTCGAGGCGTTGGACAAGGCAAGGCAATTCCTGGTTTAGGAGTGCATGAAATGAGCGTTGAATCTTTCGACCCAAGCAGTCAGGTAGTAACGGTAAGCCCTGCTGCCTTGGCGCACTTTCGCCGTCAGCTCAGCGCTGCGCAGGGTAAATCTGTGCGGCTGAGCGTCAAGAAAAGCGGCTGTACCGGCTTTATGTACGCAATCGATCTGGTTGAACAGGCGGGTGCCAGTGACCTGCATTACCAACTGGATGAACAAGTTGAGCTGCTGGTCGATAGCGCTAGTCTGCAGGTGCTTTCGGGTACTCAAATCGATCTGGTACGTGAAGGCGTCAACCAGCAAATAAAGTTCATCAACCCCAACGTCAAAGACGAATGCGGGTGTGGTGAAAGCTTCAGTGTTAACTAGGGTAGGGCGCTGATCAGTATGGAAAGACGTATGGTAGTAGCGCAGGCTGATTGTCCTGCGCGGCGCGTACCGGATGGTACGCCGCTGACCATCCCGAAAGACACTTTCGTCACTATCACCCAGTCGCTGGGTGGCAATTATACCGTTACCTATCATGGTCAAATGGTGCGTGTGGATGGCACTGATGCAGCTGCGTTGGGTCTTGAGCCTGAGCTGCTCTCATTCCCGGAACCGACCGATGACAACATCAGTGAAGATCAGGTATGGGAAGCACTTAAAACGGTCTACGACCCCGAGATTCCTGTTGACCTGGTCAACCTCGGTTTGATCTATTCGCTGGCGATTGACCAGGCAAAGAAGGCGGTCACTATCACCATGACCCTCACTGCGCCCGGATGTGGCATGGGACCGGTGCTGGTTGGTGATGTAGAGTACCGTGTGCTTCTGGTGCCAAATGTTGCGACGGTCAACGTGGAGCTGGTTTTTGATCCGCCTTGGCAGCGCGAGATGATGAGCGAGGAAGCTCAACTAGAAACCGGCATGTTTTTCTAAGCATCAGCCGGCCGCTTAGTCAGTTGCCAGCGCCGCAGCCACTGACTGTCTTGATACACGGATACTTCGAAGGCCTCGCATATGAGCCGATTTGGCACTGAGATAACCAGCGACGACATTGTTGATACCCTGTCGTTCTTCGATAACTGGGAAGATCGCTACAAGTACATCATTGACCTGGGCAAAGAACTGCCACCGCTCAATGATGAGAGCCGCAACGAAACCAATCTGGTACGTGGCTGCCAGAGCCAGGTCTGGCTGGTCAGCGAGGCGCGGGACGGGAAACTTTTTTTTGAAGCCGACAGCGATGCCTTTATCGTCAAGGGTTTGTTAGCCGTCGTGCTGGCAGCCTACAACGGTAAAACCCCTGAACAGGTAACCGCGTTTGATGTTGAAGGCTATTTCAGCGCGCTAAACCTGCTCAAGCACCTGAGTGTTACTCGAGGAAATGGGCTCCGAGCGATGGTTAAGCGTATTCAAGATACTGCCGCCGCTAACTAATAAGGCATATTGGCTCTGGTGTAGGGCATAAGTGCCGCTCTGCGACTAGGGTCTTGGCATTTCGTGATTCAATCGCTACTGTTTATCGCCACTTTCGCGGCGTTATAGCGAGGCGATAAAAATACAGATATATCAATTAAGCCGAGCTGCGCGGCTCAACTTATCGCTACTTTGCAGATAGAAACTACAATAATAATAAGTTATTCAAGGTAACGCGCGATGTCAGGTTTTTGGGCAAGGCTGAAAGGAGACTTTCAGCTTTCGATCGTAACGCTGGTCGGGATTTGCTCCGTTTTGGGGGTGACGCCCTATGCGGTTTACCGCCTGCATGAGCGCAATTGGATCGTTGGCTTAACTGATACCTTCCTGGTTTTAGGTTCCGCTTTTGCGGTTGTATACGCTTGGCGTACTGACAATACCGTTGGCCCCGGCCGTTTTCTTGCGATTATCTATTCTATCGGTGGCTTTCTGGTCACCATCAAGCTGGGTATCAACGGGCTGTTCTGGCTATATTGCTTGGTGCTATTCAATTTCTTCGTCGTGCCCCCCGTTCAAAGTCTGCTAGCCACCTTGTCCATTCTCGTAGCAGTTTGTGTCTACGGCTGGCTGTTCCCGAAGGATGTATTTGAAAGCCATTACCAGATGATGTCGTTTGTGGTGACGTACTCACTCGCCAGCCTGTTCGCGTTTGTGTTTGCCTATCGCGGCCGCTTTCAGCGCAAACAGTTAGCGCTGCTTGCCACTCTGGACCCTCTCACTGGCATTGGTAATCGCAGAACGATGGATGACGAACTCGATATCGCGATTGCCGATAGTCGGCGTTACGGCATGAGCTTTGGCCTTTTGGTGCTGGATCTGGATCACTTCAAAAAGGTTAATGATCGCTACGGTCACAACGTGGGCGACCGCGTGCTGATGGACTTTGTTAGCATTATAAAGAACGCCAGCCGGGCGTCCGACCGAGCTTTTCGTTTAGGCGGAGAAGAGTTTGTGCTGCTGCTGCCCAAGGTGGATAAGCATGCTTTGGCCGGTGCCGCAAAGCACATTCAGCGAAGTGTAGCTGAGCAGCTTCGCTCTCCAGGTGGTGCCGTTACCGTATCCATTGGCGGTTGTATCCTGGAGCACCATGACAGCCGTGAGGCCTGGCTGCGCGACGCCGATATTTGTCTCTATCTGGCCAAGGACTCAGGTCGCAACTGCTCTATAATCAGAGGCTTGCATATGAATGAGGCTGATTGACCGGTGGCACCAAGCAGGTTTTTTGTTGTCTTAAGTCCGGTATGTATTGATTAACCCGCCTCAGGGGAGCTTCCTTGCTGCAACAACAGATATCAGGCTAGAGAAAAGTGTCTCTTTCTTGTAAGTTTGTCTTATATGTCTCATTCTGTTGGCGGATTCTATTTTTACCCTTACACCGGGGTTGTTGCTTATCGACAACCAGAGCGAGGTAAGTACTATGGAACATCAATATAGCGATAAAGCCTTTTGGCAAAAGCTGGCACTGTACGCAAAATCCGCTGGCCGCGAGGTTGTAGAGAAAGCACTTTGTCTTTACTACGCAGCACTTCGTCCAGAGACGCCAGGGTGGGCAAAAGCCGTTATCATCAGCGTACTGGCTTACTTCATCGCGCCACTGGATGCCTTACCTGACTTTACGCCATTTGTCGGCTTTACCGATGATCTGGGTGTATTCGCCGGTGCCCTGGCGATGGTTGCCATGTATATCGACGACGACGTCAAGACGAACGCTGCGGCAACTGCAGAGCGCTGGTTTGGTATGACGCAAACGCCCGAGCCTGTAAGCCGTTAAGCGGGGAGGCGTGCATGTGACGCCAGGGATATGTGCGCAAAGCGGTGCGAAGTAAGCTCCAGTAAAGAAAAAGCCGGATTGGGTTTACGCCCAGTCCGGCTTTTTTATTCACGTGGCAAAAGATTAACGCTTGGCGATAATCCATACGGCGTGAACAATTCCTGGTATATAGCCGCAGATGGTCAGCAACACATTCAACCAGAAGGCGCCGCCAAAGCCTACTTGAAGAAATACGCCCAACGGTGGCAAGAGTATGGCGATAAGAACGCGAATAAGATCCATGGCATTGAGTCCTAGCATTGATTAATGAAAGTCATCTGCTTACTCTGACCCCTCTATCTCACCTTTGTTCATCAGTACACATCAGCTACCAATCACGCCACCGTCTTCACGGGTAATAAGTACGGTAGTCGACCGAGGCCGGGAACGCCCATCACTCGCGGGATAACTGATACCTGGGTGCTGTACATTTACCCACATCGCTGTCTCGTCGGGCGACCAGGTAATACCCGTAATTTCGGCGCCCCAAGGGCCTACCAAAAAACGACGCACTTCTTTGCTGGCGGGATCAGCACAGAGCATCTGGTTGCTGCCAATCTTCTCCATGTAGGGTGCATTTTCATCTGCATCGGTAAGGATCCAGAGACGCCCGGCGCTATCAAAGGCAAGACCGTCCGGCGAAGAAAATAGATCACCGCTGATGTCGCCAATCCGATTGGCCGGGATGCTCTTTTCGGAGTTTTGACGTTCGCCAGCCAGAACAAATATATCCCACTCAAATACGAGCGCTGTTGGGTCTTGATTGGCCTCGCGCCACCGGAGTATTTGTCCGTGCACGTTCTCAGGTCTGGGGTTGGCAGTATCAACCGGGAAGGTTGTGCCGCGCTCGGTATTATTGGTCAGCGTGACATAGGCTTCGCGAGTATGCGGGTGAACCGCCACCCACTCAGGGCGGTCCATAGGCGTAGCCCCCACAGCGTCGGCCGCTCCCCGTGAGTTAAGCAATACGGCCTGCTGGTCGACAAAGCCGTTGTCTGCGGTCAACCCTGCCTCACCAAAGCGTAGGGGAAGCCAGCGGCCGCTGCCATCTGGACTGAAATGCGCAGCGTAGAGTGTGCCTGCATCCAGTATCTGGCGGTTGTGCGCCATGTCATCTGGGCGATATGCCTGCTCCGGTACGAATTTATACAGATACTCACCGCGGCTATCGTCACCGGAATAAAAGGCCATTTGGCCATCGTCACCGACAGAACATACCGCGCATTCGCGTCCGAGCCGGCCCATGGCGGTGCGCTTGGTCGGACGACTGTCTGGAGCGAAAGGGTCGAGTTCAACTACCCAGCCGAAACGATTGGGCTCATTGACATGGCCCTGGTGGGGCTGGCTGTTGTCAGGCGTGGCGTTAAACCTGGGCTCTACTGCTTCCCATGCATAATAGCGGCTGCTGCCTCCCAGACCGATGCCATAGCGTTTATGCTCTTGGCGTTTGGCGTAATCCTGCTCATCCCGATTGACGAAGTAGTTGTGGAAGTTCTCTTCACACGCCAGGTAGGTTCCCCAAGGGGTGACACCCATGGAGCAGTTGTTAAGCGTGCCCAATATTTCCGTGCCGGTGGGGTCGCTCTTGGTTTTCATGCGCGCATCGGCAGCCAAGGGGCCGCCAACAGCAATTGGGGTGAACCCCGTAACTCGGCGATTGAACGCGGAGTTTTCAACGCGCTGCCAATTCCCCTGCGCGTCTTTGCGTATTTCAATAACACTCAGACCATGCGCTGCCATCTCCTTGTGAACCTGATCGGCGGGGCGTCCACGGCTGCCATCTGGTTGATCGGTGAAATTCATTCCGGCGGGATGCAGTGTTGGGTTTACGTATTCATGATTGACCACCAGCAGGCCGCGCTCGTTGGGTTGCTGCGGGAAGGGGAAGAAGTGCATGCCGTCGTTATTGTCACCCGCCTGCAGCATTTGATCCTGCCAGGAGTTCGTACCATCCTCGCGCCAGGCTGCAGCTCCCTTCAGCACGGCATCACCCCAGCTGAAAAACGGTTGTGCGCGATAACCGGCGGGCACGATCACATTATCGAAAGAAGATGAGGTAATTGCAGCAACTGATTGAAAGTTAAAAGGTGATCCGCTTCTCTCTGCGGCGGACAGAGCACTGGACAACGTACTGAAGACAGCAGGAAATAGGCTGGTGATAGCCAAAGCTGCGCCACCCTTGAGCAGGTTACGACGCCCCTGGCTGACTACCTCAGTGAGGCTAGCCTGCTGGCTTGGGTTAATGATCTCATCGTCGCCTGACTCCAGCGACGCGTGAAAGGACTGATCCTGTTTCATAGTCTGCTCACTGTTCTATACGGTAGCGAAACGTGTTTCTAACACCCGGTACGGCAACGGCTTGTCCGTTGACAACTCGAGGTCGATAAACAAATTCTTTGGCGGCAGCCAGGGAGGGCCGGACGAAAATTCGCTCATCGCAAGCGCCGGGTACCACCTCGGCATTGCTGACTCGTCCATTGGTCTGCACGGTGTACTCAACCGTGCAGTCGCCTTCCAGGCTTTGACTCAGGGCGCGCCTTGGATAATCCGGTGCCGACTTGTTGAGCGGTGCATAGGCACTTATCTGAGCTTGTTCTGCAGCTGCTGCTCTGGCAGCGGCTTGCTCAGCACGCCGTTGTTCTGCGGCATACTGCTCGGCGGCAGACGCTCGGCTTGCTCGCGCGCTTCCCTCTGTTGGCGCGTGTGCTCTTCTCGTTCGCGCTCCACTTGCTGTTGTTGTACGCGTTCCTGCTCTTCGCGCTGCTCTGCCTCTTCGCGTGCCAATAGGGCGGGCTCCGGCTGAGGGGGGCGTTGGGGCACAACCTGAGGTTCTGGCGTTCTGACCGGCTCTGGCGGCGGCGCTGGGGGCAGGGCAGCCGTTTCAACGGGGGGAACTACGACCTCAGGTTCAGTAGCAGGCAGTACAACCAGTTGAGTTGTAATGGTTTTGGCCTGAGCCGCTGCGGCAGGCGGCTGTGGCTGCCAACCAAGCCAGAGTAACAGCCCCATCAGAGCGTGCAGTGCAACGGTTGCAGTTAACGGCAAGGTCCAGTGGGTTACGCTAATATCCGCTCGTCTCTCACTAGCGCAGAGCGTTTCAGACTGGGGATTATCGAGTGCCATAGTGGTGCTGCCCCCTCAAGGTGCTTCAGTAATCAAGCCAAGACTGGTTACACCGGCCTGCTGTAGCGCAGCCATACCGGTGACGACCTGGCCATAGCCCACGCCGCTGTCGGCGCGGATCATTACCTGGGTTTCCGGTTTCTCGCGGATGATGGCTGCGAGCTGGTTGGTCAGCTCGCTCAACTCGCCGGCGCTATGCTGGTAGCTATCGGTCTGTACCGTACTGCCCTCATTCCAGTGGTAGTTACCCTCCACGTCGATGGATAGCGTGACGACCGATGGATCGCTCGCCGCCAAGGTCTCGCTAGCGACTTTGGGCAACTCGATCTGCACTCCCTGGGTGAGCATGGGTGCGGTCACCATAAAGATAACCAGCAGCACCAGCATCACGTCGATATAAGGCACTACGTTCATTTCCGCTTTGGGCTTGCGTTTCAGGCGGGCAGGGCGCATCAGTTTTGCCCCGCAGCTCGGTTATATACGCGGCGGTGGAGAATGGCGCTGAATTCCTCGGCAAAGTTGTAGTACTGGCCCAACAAATGCTCGCTGCGCGAACTGAATCTGTTGTAGGCAACAACAGCAGGAATGGCGGCAAACAGGCCGATCGCGGTTGCAATCAAGGCCTCAGCGATGCCGGGCGCGACCGTCGCCAGCGTGGCCTGCTGCACCTGTGACAAACCAATAAATGAGTTCATGATGCCCCAGACGGTGCCAAACAAGCCGACGTAAGGGCTAACCGAGCCAACGGTCGCCAAAAACGGCAGATGCTGCTCTAAACGCTCTTCTTCATGGGCGATGGCAACCCGCATGGCACGCTCTACGCCCTGCATGACAGCCTCCGGCTCGCTGTGATTACGTTGATCCAGCTGCGCAAACTCGCTATATCCGGCGCGAAAGATCTGTTCGACGCCGGCTCGATCCTGACTGTTGCTGTACAGCTGCCCCAGCTCTTTGCCGGACCAGAACTGGTCTTCAAATGCCTTGATGGCGCGCTTTGCCTGGTTGAACAAGGTGCTGCGCTGGGCAATTAGAAACCAGGTAGCAACAGACGCGAGGAGCAAGATCAGCATCACGCCTTTGACCAGCAGACTGGCCTCAAGAACCAGAGACCAGATAGTGTGTGCTTCAGTAGTGGACGACATGGTTACCTCGTTAGCGAGCGCAGCAAACGCTCGCTCGACATATTGGATGGCAAAAACATTTCTATTTGGTTACAGCATGATATTCAGGGCAGGTTCAGTGCCTCGGCGATCTCATGCCAGGCGATCATTTTGAAGTTCTGATTACCTTCAGGCATGCGCTTGCGCCCGTCCTGCACAACTAACATCCCGTTCGGCCATGCACTGCCGAAAGACATTGAGCTGACCTCCAAGCCGTCCGTTTCGGATACGCCGTCGATGCCAGACTCGACATTGATACCTACCCGGAATGCACCGCGCAGTTGGTAGGGAGGCTCTGCATCCAGTACCAGATAGCTGTCATTCCCCTGGCTGGATAGCACAAGGTAAGGCTGCTCTGACTCGAAGATAGCCATGCCTTCAACATCGGCATGGAGGGGGCCGTCTACGCTGATCACCTGACTCATTTCGGTAGCTTGTTGTGGATCGCTGCTCAAACTCCACACCCCAACACCCTCTTCACCAATAAACAGGCGTTCGCGCTGGTCATCAGCCACACAGCCTTCGGGTTGAGTCGCTGTACTGAATTCACGTACCAGGCTGGCGTTAACCTGGCCTTGATCTTCTTCCATCAGATATTGGACAAAGCGACCGTCCTTATCATTGGCAATGGCATAAATGTCACCGTCTTTCCCCTTGGCCATGCAGAGGCCGTAGATTTCATTCAAAGGTACGGGGATGCGGCCCAAGCCGCGAACCTCGGCATCGCCTGACCCGATTGAAAACAGCTCCAGGCTATTGCTGTCGCGATTACTGGCAACCGCCAGGCTGACGGTTTCGCCGTTGAGCGAAAAGCCGTCACGCAGATCAACATTATTGATACGGCCAACCGGCAAATACTGCAGCTGTTGGCCATCAAGATTGTATACGCCGAGTCCACCGCGCTTATCGGTACCCAGAATTCGAGACTGGGACGCATCGCTTGGGTTGACCCAGATAGCCGGATCATCTGCAGCGTCTCCGCTGTGCGGCACTGGCAGGGTTTGCGCCTGAGCAGGTACCTCAACGATGGCTGGTTCCGACTGTGCCAGCTGGCCCGGGGCAAGCTCTGCTTGATAGAGGTGCAGGTTGGCATCATCGGCGATCAGCAGTTCAAGCACTTCACTGGTGCGTGCCGCCAGTCGTTCGGGCTTCTGCAATTCACTGGTTTTCTGTGGTGGCGCTGCCTGCCATCCTTCAGCCGTAGCCGTATAACGATGCAAGTTAGCTTTGCCATCAAGAATCACGACACCGTCTGCACTGGCAGCCAGGCCAGGAGCGTCTTTGGTCAGGCCGCCATACGGCTGGACCAGGTCGACGATGGCGCGTTCACCGTTGGTTTCAGGGTTGGCTGGATAAGCCCAAACACCGATGTCTTCTTCGTTGATAAAAAGTCGGCCCAGCTGATCATTGACTGCACATTGCTTGGCTCCAACCGGGAGGTGCAGCGTGCGCATCAGCTTGGGCGTAGCCAGCAGCCGCTCTTCATGAGCGACTAGCCATTGCTGCCCGCTGCCTTCTTCACCAACCAGGAAGAGATACAAATGGCGCTGTTGATCTGCGTAGAAGCACAGGCTCTCTACCGGGTAGGGTGTGGTCGGCAGCCAGGTGGGGGCCGAATACCCTTGCTGACCAGCGTCCCACGTAACCAGCATGGGTTGATCGCGTACGGTATCCAGCGTGGCCGTAAGCAGCCCCTGGCCGAATGGCCGAGCGTCCAGCCCGGCAAAACGGCCAGCGTAGGCCTGGCCGACCGGCTCGCCGGCACTATCCATTAACCACAACCCGTTCGGTCCCGCTGCCAGGCGGTCGGGTAATTGGTTATTGCCATCGGTGGCTAATAATACCCAGCTCTCAAACTGACCATCCTGCTTAATGGGTGTCCAGCGCTGAATCTCTAGTTCAGCAATGTCAGGGGTATTCGGGGTTGCCTCAGTTTGACGGCTAGGCTGATCAAAACAGCCATTCAAAGCAAAGCATACTGGCAAGAGTACGCCAACGATTTTGGTTGCGGCTCGCATACAGAATCTCACATCAAAAAGTGGGAAGGGCGCGCTATACACGCCCTTTGGGATCAGAAGTGGGTCAGTGACAGGCCAACTTTGTAGGTTGGGCCGTATTCTTCGTATTGGGCGTTGAAGCTACGATCGCCGGTGTAGGCGTAATAGCTCTCGTCGGTAATGTTCTGCGCTTCGACAAAGACCTGCAGCTGCTTGGTCAGGAAGTAGTGAGCACTGATATCGACGAAGAACTGGTCGTCCACATGGGTGTCATAGCGCTTATCAAGCACATTGCCGACTTCGTCCAGGTAGTCCGATTGGTAGTTGGTCGCAACGCGCAGGCTCATGCGGTCATTTTCCCAACCTAGAGTCAGGTTACCGCTGGTGTCTGACTGTCCCGGCAGGCTGATGCTGCGGCTGGTCATGTTGCCGGTATCGGGGTTGAACTGCTCGATGTCGGCGTCAGAGCGGGTAAAGGTGCCGTTAGCGCTGAGCAGCAGACCATTCCAGGGTGCTGGTAGCCATTCGAATTGCTGCGAGTAGGCCAGTTCAAGGCCGTATACATCAGCCTTGTCGCCATTGGCATAGGTCTTGGCTTCAGCAAAGGCGGCGTACTCGCCCGTGCCCGCCAGGTCCGCGGAGTAAACAAAGTTCTCGATATTCTTGTAGAACACAAAGGCCGATACGGCGCCGGCTTTGCCCATGTAGTGCTCAATGCCAAGATCAAAGTTGCTGGACTCCAGAACATCCAGCTGCGGGTTACCGAATTCCGCCTCATCGCCATCGATTACAAAGCCCGGGAATAGCTGCCCGAATGTGGGACGCACTACCGTATTGGTCCAGGCCGCACGCAACTGGCTGCTGTCATTGAGCTGATAAATGGCATGCAGACCAGGGAGCCAGTGATGATAGTCGTTGCGTTCATTGACCGCTTCAAAGGACCCATCATTAATACCGGTACCTTTCGCCTTAAGGCGGGTACCTTCGTAACGCAGGCCAGCAATGATGCGCAGATCATCAATATCGACGGTGTTCATGATGTAGGCGGCGTTAATATTCTCTTCAATGCTGAAGTCGTTGATGCGCGACTGCTCGGCGTCATAGAAGTCCGCCGGGTTCAGGCCTGCAATCAGCTGCTCCAGAGCACCAGCGTCGATTTCAGGCCCGAGTTTGCCATTGCCGTTGACGAAGTTGGCCAGGTTCAACTGATCGATGGTGAAGCCTGCGTTGGTGAGGTCTTCATAGGCCCATACTTCAAGATCATTGTCCTTGGTCCGGGTGCTGAATTTGGTGCCGAATTTGACCTGGGATGCCAAATCCTGCCAGTAATAGTCACGGGTGAGGTCGATACGAATATTCTGTTCTGTATCCGTAGTCAGCTGCTTCTCACGCTCAATTTCATCAAGAGTAAAATTACCGGCCTGATAAACGGCGTCGCTGATTTTTACATTGGGCTCGCGGCTACTGTCATAACCTGCATCGGAAAAATCGCTGTTGCCGACAAACTTTGAACCAGGAATATGCAACGGGCTATCTTCACTTGCTTCGCTGTAGCCATATTGGCTGCTGAGAGTCCAATCCCCTATGCGACGCTCGCCGCCCAAAACAAAGCTTTTAATCTCTTGGGTTTCGGAACGATCCTTAACCTCGCGGGTACCTTCAGCATCGCCGCGTTCGCCTGGCAGTTGAGCATCGGCAAACTCGATCACGTTCGCCTGGCGAGTCTCGGTATCTTTATAACGGCTGTACAGAGTGCGCAGATATAGGTCTGTGTCTTCATCTGGACGGAAATCAAAGTTGAGCCCAGCACCCAAACGCTTGCGGCTGATGTCATAGCGACGCTCTTCCAACTCTTCCAAACGCGCACCGCTGGCGTCGTCAAAATCCCAGGCACCGCCGGTTTCGACGTTATCCGAGCCAAAAGTGCGATCCTCCCAGCTCAAGGCTGCAGCGACAGCGAAGTTATCGATGCCCTGGCCAACGCTGAAGCGATTGCTGATAGCGCCGGATACCTTGGGGCTGGTCTTGCCGGTGTTGTCGTTGTAGCTGGCTTCGCTCGAAAGGCTGTAGAAAGTATCGGGATGATCAAAGCCGGAGAGACTTTCTACCTCGACTGTGCCGCCCAACGAGTTCGCATCCATATCCGGCGTTAGGGTCTTGACCACCGATAGCGACTGCACCAGCTCACTTGGCAGTACATCCAGGGCTACAGCACGTCGGTCATCTTCCGGCGCTGGCACCAGAGTGCCGTTGATAGTGACCGAGTTTAGATCGGCGCCCAGCCCGCGTACTCTGACAAAACGTCCTTCGCCCTGGTCGCGCTCGACCGAGACGCCTGGAACGCGCTGAAGCGCTTCAGCTGCGTTGTCGTCCGGTAGCTGCCCGATGGCATCCGCGTGCACCACGCTCTCTACACTGTCGGACATCCGCTGATCCTGCAGCGCCTGCTCCAATTGGGCGCCCTGGCCAATAACGTTAACCACTTCTGGCGTCGCACCGGCGGCAGATGCCTGGGCGCTGAAAGCAACAGAAAGCGCCAAGGCGGAACAGCGAAAGCCGGCGAGATATAATGATTTGCTGACTGACATGAAAAATCCTCTGCTGACAAATGGGCGTTTGCCCTGATGGGAGAGGACCTTAGGTCGGCCTTGTGTCGGTTCTGTGACAGTGAATTTGGCTGGTGAGAATTTGGGGCAAAATAAGGCCTGTTGCGGCTGCAATTGAGCTGATATCACCCCCGAAAGCCATTGATTACCTCCTGTACAGGCCCCGTCTTACGGTTTTGGTCGGCGTATTGAGGCAATTAATCATGAACCTGCGCAAATCAATATGAGCTGAAATGACCCACGCACTGAAACCTGATCGTCATATTGATCTGATGTCCTAAGCCTCATATTGCTCAAGGATGTCTTTTCGATGTACTCCATGCTCACGCTGCATAGATTCAAGTTACTTACCTTGCTGGTAATAGCTAATGCTGGCGCATTGCTCTACCTCAGCTTGGGTGAGCTGAAGCCAATGGAAATCTGGTCCTGGACTGATATAGCAGGCGAGGGTGGTTCAGCTTTACTGGTGCTGGTCTGGGCCTGGTTATTGTTGAAAGGTCGGCCGGCCGGCCGCGTGACTAATCTGCTCTTTTTTGGCCTGGCGTGCCTGTTCTGCTCTTTGTGGATGGATAGTCTGGATGAATTTATCGCACTGCCTGAAACCATGACGCTAGATCATTGGCTGGAATCGGCGCCCATGCCGATTGGCTTTATCCTGCTGACACTGGGTATCTATCACTGGCATTTTGAGCAGTTAGCGATCAGTGCACAGATGATCAATCGCGAGCGGCACTTCCGCGAACATCGACAATTCGACAAGCTGACCCCCTTGGGTGATGCACGGTACTTCCAACGGCAACTGGAGCAAGCCATGCCGGAAGCGCAGGAGCGTGCCGAACCCTTGTCTCTGGTGATGCTCGATCTGGATGACTTCAGTGCCGTCAATAACAAGCATGGCCTGCGTGAAGGCGATCGCGTATTGCAGCTGGTAAGCCAGCAAATAGTGCTGAACTTGCGTAGCCACGACCTGCTTTGCCGGTTAGCGGGAGATCGGTTCATCATCCTGCTACCTTCTACGCTGGAGGCTCAAGCTCAGGTGCTGGCACAGGAGTTATCGGATTCGCTGGCTCATCTGGCGTTGAAAACCGCAGGGCAAGGCGAGCGGATAACGCTCAAAGCGACAGCGGTTGCCTTGATGGCTCGACAGGAGGATGCCAGCTCTCTGTTAAAACGCCTCAATATTGTGATGGCGCGAGCCAAGCAAGGTCCGCAGCTGGCCAGGTCGGGCGCATGAGCAGGGTTAACTGGCTGGACTGCGAGACGCGATTTATTTCCGCCAGAGCACAGCCTGCCTACCTGATTGATCTGGCCCTGTCGCGCGGAATAGAAAGCCATCACCTGCTGAAGGGAACCGGATTGTTCTATGACGACCTGCTCAGCGGCGACCCGCACATCAGCGCGAACCAGTTTCACCGTCTGATCGATAATAGTCGCTTGTTACTGGGAGCGGACGACAGCGGCTTCCTGTATGGGCAGCAGTTACTACCCGGGCATTACGGCGCAGCGAGCAACATGCTGTGGCATGCGGACACACTACTGCAGGCGTTACAGCACCTGCAGCAATACAAGGTGCTACTGAGTCCGTTAAGTGCGCCAGTCCTGCGGATGGATGAACAGTCGGTCTACGTTTATTGGCTGGATAGCTTCAATGCCGGGAAAAATCGGCAGTTTCTCATCGAGTCCAGTATGGTAGCGGTGACTGCACTGGCGCGTCAGTTAGGCGGGCCCAATCTGCCCTGGCATTATCACCTGGCTCACTCTGAGCCGGCTTATATCGAGCAATATTGGGTGCACCTGGGGGAACATCTGCGTTTTCAAAGCCCTGTCAGCTTCATGCGAATACCGCGCGAGTTTGTCAGCAAGGCTCTACCGTCTTCAGCCGTAGTGGGGCGCATCGCCGAGCAGGAAGCAGGGCTGCAATTGTCGCAGCTGCCTGCCCCCGATAGCTTCACTGATGCGCTTTATGAGTATTTGGCGACACACATATCTAAGTTGACTGGTATGGAACAAGTCGCCGCAGACTTTGGTATGAGTACCGCAACATTCAAGCGGCGTCTTCAGCGCGAGGGCACCCAGTTCCAGGCCCAGCTGGATCGTGCGCGCACCATTATCGCTCTGGATCTGTATCTCTGCCGGGGTATGACCAATGAGGATGTCGCGGGTTATCTGCAATTCAATGATCGAACCAACTTCAGGCGTTTTCTCAAACGCCTGACAGGCAAATCGCCGAATGACTTGCGCCAATGGTTAAATGGATAGTTATATTTAACAACAACTTGAAGGTGTTACTTCAAGCGTCGCTCGATACCCATCTGCATCAATATTTTGGCTGAAATCTCCTCAACCGAGAAGTGAGTCGAGTTGATGTAGGGGATGTTTTCCTTACGGAAAAGATTCTCTACTTCGCGCACTTCAAACTCACACTGGGCAAAGCTGGAGTAGCGACTGTTAGGGCGACGCTCGTTACGGATACCGGCCAGACGCTCAGCATCAATCGTCAAACCAAAGAGCTTGGCCTTGTTTTCCTTCAGCGCCTTGGGCAGCTGCAGGCTCTCCATATCGTCTTCGGTCAAGGGATAGTTCGCTGCGCGAATGCCGTATTGCAAAGCGAGATAAAGGCAGCTTGGTGTCTTACCACAACGTGACACCCCGACCAGAATGATGTCGGCCTGAGTGTAATGGTGTGTCCTGGCGCCATCGTCGTTATCCATGGCGTAGTGCACCGCGTCAATACGGTCTTTGTAGTGCGTGTTGTGCTGAATCGAGTGGGTTTTGCCTACCGAATAGGACGAGCCGTCGCCCAACTCCTGCTCCAGAGGGGCAAGGAACGTAGAGAAGATATCAATCATGTAGCCGCTGGATTTAGCCAATTCCTGACGTATATCGTTGTTGACCACGGTATCAAAAATGATGGGGCGCTCTGCATCTTTCTCGGCAGCAGCATTGATTTGTTGTACCATGTCTCGCGCTTTTTCAACGGTATCGACATAGGGCCGCAGCAGCTTGGTGAACTGAATGTTCTCAAACTGAGCCAGCAGGCTCTGACCTAGCGTTTCGGCAGTAATGCCGGTGCCATCAGAAATGAAAAAAGCAGTGCGTTTCATTCGCGAAGCCTTAAGATGTCGTATTCCATGAAGAGCGTGATTGTGAGCTCAGGCCCGACACACTCGTAAAACGGCATTGTGGCGCATTTGTTGCGGGCAAACCAGTCGAGCCCGTTGCGGTCGCCGACTAATTCATTGATTGACGGAGAGATCACCTTGTTAGAGTACGTAGTGTCCTTCGAGCAGCTGGGCGTTGACGATGTAGAGCGGGTCGGGGGCAAAAATGCTTCTCTCGGCGAAATGATCAGCAATCTGGCCAATGCCGGTGTTTCGGTTCCCGGCGGCTTTGCCACCACGGCAGACGCCTATCGCGAGTTCCTCGAGCAAAGTGGCCTCAACGACCGCATCAATGCTGTCCTGGACAAGCTCGATGTCGATGATGTGAACGCTCTGGCTCAGGCCGGCGCGCAGATCCGCCAATGGGTGATGGAGGCTGATTTTCCGCCTGCGCTGGACAAGGCCATTCGTGACGAGTTTGCCAAGCTGTCGGACGGCAACCCGAACCTGGCCGTTGCCGTGCGCTCCTCGGCGACAGCAGAGGACCTTCCGGATGCGTCCTTTGCTGGCCAGCAGGAAACCTTCCTGAATATCCGCGGCGTCGATAACGTGATTTACGCCGCCAAGGAAGTATTTGCCTCGCTGTTCAACGACCGCGCTATCTCTTACCGCGTGCATCAGGGCTTTGACCACAAACTGGTCGCTCTGTCTGCTGGCGTACAGCGCATGGTGCGTTCTGAGACCGGTACTGCGGGTGTCATGTTTACGCTCGATACCGAATCAGGCTTCCGCGACGTCGTCTTTATTACTGGCGCCTACGGCCTAGGGGAGACGGTAGTGCAGGGTGCAGTCAACCCTGACGAATTCTATGTTCACAAGCCTACTTTGGCTGCTGGCCGTCCATCAATCCTGCGCCGCAATCTGGGTAGTAAAGCGATCAAGATGGTGTATGGCGATGAAGCCAAGGCTGGCCGCTCAGTTAAAACCGTTGATGTCGACCTGGCTGAGCGCAGTCGGTTTTGCCTGACTGACGAAGAGATCGTTAATTTGTCAAAGCAGGCGGTCATCATTGAGCAGCATTATGGCCGCCCAATGGATATCGAGTGGGCCAAAGACGGCGACGATAATAAGCTTTATATCGTTCAGGCGCGTCCTGAAACAGTGAAGAGCCGCACCACCGCCAATGTCATGGAGCGCTACCTGCTGAAAGAGAAGGGTACCGTTCTGGTTGAAGGTCGTGCCATCGGTCAGCGCATTGGTGCTGGCCCTGTACGCATCGTTAACGATGTATCAGAAATGGACAAGGTTCAGCCTGGCGACGTTTTGGTTTCCGACATGACCGACCCCGACTGGGAACCTGTCATGAAGCGTGCCAGTGCCATCGTGACCAACCGTGGTGGTCGTACCTGTCACGCTGCGATTATCGCTCGCGAGCTAGGCATTCCCGCTGTGGTCGGCTGTGGTAACGCTACAACCGAGCTGAAAGAAGGTCAGGAAGTCACTGTTTCCTGTGCTGAAGGCGATACCGGCCTTATTTATTCTGGTCAGCTGTCGTTCGACATCAAGAAGAACAGCGTTGATGCCATGCCGCCCATTCCGTTCAAGATCATGATGAACGTGGGTAACCCGGATCGAGCCTTCGACTTTGCCAACCTGCCGAATGAAGGTGTGGGCCTGGCGCGTCTGGAGTTCATCATCAATCGCATGATTGGCGTTCACCCCAAGGCGCTGCTGAACTTTGACAGCCTGCCCGCAGACGTCAAGGAAAGCGTGCAAAAGCGCATAGCCGGTTATAACGACCCGGTCGGCTTCTACGTTGACAAGCTGGTTGAAGGTATCAGCACATTGGCTGCAGCCTTTTGGCCGAAAAAGGTCATCGTGCGCATGTCGGACTTCAAGTCCAACGAATACGCCAATCTGATCGGTGGCCGTCTGTACGAGCCGGAAGAAGAAAATCCGATGCTTGGGTTCCGGGGCGCCTCGCGCTATATCAGCGACTCTTTCCGTGACTGCTTTGAGCTGGAATGTCGCGCGATGAAGCGTGTTCGGGACGAGATGGGCCTTACCAACGTCGAGATCATGATTCCCTTCGTGCGCACCGTCGGCGAAGCCAAGCAAGTAGTAGAGCTGCTGGGCGAGAATGGGTTGAAACGTGGCGAGAATGGCCTGCGCCTGATCATGATGTGCGAACTGCCCGCCAATGCGTTGTTAGCAGATGAGTTCCTTGAACACTTTGACGGTTTCTCTATTGGCTCCAATGACCTGACTCAGCTGACATTGGGCCTGGATCGCGACTCGGGCATCATCGCGCACCTGTTTGACGAGCGGAATGCGGCGGTGAAGAAGTTGCTGAGCATGGCTATTTCCGCATGCCGCGATGCAGGCAAGTACATTGGTATTTGCGGTCAAGGACCTTCGGATCATCCTGATCTAGCCCAATGGCTGATGGATCAGGGCATCGAAAGCGTGTCACTGAACCCTGATTCGGTCATGGACACCTGGTTCTTCCTGGCCGAGAATGGCAAGTAAGAGCAACTGCAAATCCAGTCTTCAAGGAGAACGCAATGCATTATGTAACGCCAGATCTATGCGATGCCTACCCGGACGTAGATGTTGTTGAGCCGATTTTCAGTAACTTTGGCGGCCATGACTCCTTTGGCGGTGAGATCGTTACGGTCAAATGCCATGAGGATAACTCTATCGTCAAAGAGCAAGTCGATCAGGATGGCCGCGGAAAAGTCATGGTCGTCGATGGCGGCGGATCTTTTCGCAGAGCCCTACTGGGCGATATGCTGGCTGAAAAAGCGGCTAAAAACGGCTGGGAGGGCATTATCATTTACGGCTGCGTGCGCGACGTAGATGTGTTGGCGCAAACCCCGCTGGGGATTCAGGCGCTGGCTAGTCACCCGATGAAGACTGACAAGCGTGGCATTGGCGATCTCAATATCACGGTCAGCTTTGCCGGAGTGACCTTTAAGCCTGGTGAATACGTCTATGCAGATAATAACGGCATAATCGTATCGCCTACAGCGTTGAGCATGCCGGAATAAGTAGTAGCTGCGCATGTTGCTGACAAGGGGGAAGACGCGCCAGTCTTCCCCCTTGGCGCATCTGCTGTGCGCTTTTCCCAGGAGGCAACATGTCTGAAGATCCCTTAGAAAGCAGGCTGCGTCATCTGCTGCAAGACGATGGCGAATATCAGGGAGCTGATCGAGAAGATCGCCGCCTGGATCAAGTGCTGCACAAGGCTCACATTCGCGGTGGGGTTTTTGACCTGATCAACCTGTTCACTCGCTGGGGCTGGGTCTTGTCCGAGGGTGGCGCACGTGGAGCGCGCCACCTAAAACCGGTGAAGCGAAGTGTTACTGCAGTCCAACCTGAAAACGATATTTAATAAGAGACCACCATGGAATTTGACGTCTGGAGCCAGAGTTTCGTTGCCGCGATGACCACCTTGTGGAGCAAGGTTGCCTCTTTTGTACCTGACCTCATTGCAGCGTTATTTATTATCCTGCTCGGCTTTGTTATCGCCAAGGTAGTTGATGCGGTGCTTAGCAAAGGCTTGGCCAAGCTGGGACTGGATCGCTTAATGGGCGGCGCCGGTGTCAACAAGATGCTGGCACGCGCAGGCATCACTTCCTCGGTATCGGTGATCATCGGCAAAGTGGTTTACTGGTTTGTCGTTCTCACCTTTATTGTATCGGCCGCGGAATCCCTTGGACTGGCGCGGGTATCTTCTACCCTGGATGTGTTCACTCTCTATTTGCCCAAAGTGTTTGGCGCGGCGCTAATACTGCTGGCAGGGCTTCTTCTTTCGCACTTGGTGAACGGCGTAGTGCGCGGTGCAGCTGAAAGCATGGGCGTTGATTACGCGAGTGGCTTGGGCCGATTTGTCCAGGGCTTACTGGTCATCATTACCGTATCGCTTGCCATAGGCCAGCTGCAGATCGAGACGGCCCTTTTGAACATGGTCATCGGCATTGTGCTGATCACCTTTGGTGGTGCCGCAGCGCTCGCGCTCGGCTTGGGTAGCAAGCAAACGGTCAGCCAGATCATTGCCGGTATTTATGTGCGTGAACTGTATGAGGTAGGCGACCGGATCACTGTCGGCGAGCTGGAGGGTAGCATTGAAGAAATTGGCACGGTCAAAACCTCGATATTGACTGACGACGGACAGTTGGTTTCCATTGCCAATAACACCCTGACGTCTGAAAAAGTGTCCCGTTGATCGTGATTACCTCTGTTTTGCAGCAAAGATACCCAAGCCTTGACCAGTCGTAACGAGCCTCGCCGCCGCTATAATCCGGCAACACTGAGTGATGAAGATTTGGTCAACGCTGCAAAAGTTGAACTGCTTCACACTACTATTGCCTATGAAGAGCTCATGCGTCGCTATCAGCGGACGCTTTTTAATGTGTGCGCGCGTTATCTAGGCAACGAAAGGGACGCGGATGACGTCTGCCAAGAGGTCATGCTGAAAGTCTTGCACGGCCTTAAGCAATTCGAAGGAAAGGCTAAGTTCAAAACCTGGCTATATAGCATTACTTACAATGAGTGCATCACTCAGTACCGCAAAGAAAAGCGGAAAAGGCGCCTGCTAGACGCCTTGAGCCTTGATGACCAGGACGAGGCGATCGAGCCAGAGCCCATTGCAGGAGAGGCTCCAGGGCTGAATGCACTGCTTTCTCACGTCAATCCTATTGATAGAGAAATACTGGTTTTGCGTTTTGTTGCGGAACTTGAGTTCCAAGAAATTGCCGATATTATGCGCATGGGATTAAGCGCGACCAAAATGCGCTATAAAAGAGCACTGGAAAAACTGCGTAATCAGATTGACAGTCCTTTTATATAAGGCTTGTATAGTTGTTAGTGTATTTCAGTTATACTACACAAGAGCTTTACGTAAAGTTAACGTCCTAATGGATTTGATGGGGATTCAATAATGAAATTGAAAAACACTGTGGGTATCGTTGTTGGTTCTGTGATTGCTGCCTCCAGCATTCCTGCGATGGCAATGAGCCAGCAGGGTTCTGTGGAAGTAGAAGCTTTCGCGGATCGCTACTTCAGCGACAGCAAATACGACATGAACGACGGCACCCTGGTGGGTGGTAGCCTCGGTTACTTCGTTACTGATGACGTATTGCTTAACATTGGCCTGGGTAAGTACAAAGGCCTGGAAGACGATAGCACCAACACCAACCTCGACGGCAAACTGGCTCAGGTTGAAGCGGTTTATCACTTTGGCAACAGCAATATCCGTCCTTACGTATCCGCTGGCCTGGCTCACCAAGAGCTTGAGCAAGTCGGTACCAGCCAAGACGATCGCACCACTATGGCTATGGCCGGCGTTGGTATCAAAAACTACCTGAACGAAAACTTCTTCGTGAAGGCTGGTCTTGATGCGCTGTATGGCTTTGACCATGGCAACACCGAATGGCAGGCTGGCGTAGGCTTGGGCATCAACTTCGGCTCCAAGAAAGAAGAGCCCGTCGTTGCCGCTGCTCCTGCACCAATGCCACAGCCAGAGCCAGCACCTGAAATGCAGTCAGTTCGCGTAGAACTGGACGTGCTGTTTGACTTTGACAAGGACACTATCCGTCCAGAATACCGTCAAGACATCCAGAGCCTGGCTGAGTTCATGAAGACTTATCCTTCCGTGACTACTACCGTTGAAGGTCACACTGACTCCGTCGGTAGCGATAGCTACAACCAGAACCTGTCTGAGCGTCGCGCCAATGCTGTCCGCGAAGCACTGATCGGTGAAGGCGTTGATGGTTCGCGCGTAAGCTCAGCCGGTTACGGTGAAGCTCGTCCGATTGCTGACAACTCAACTGCTGAAGGCCGTTCAATGAACCGCCGCGTTGAAGCAGAAGTTGAAGCAGAAGTTGAAGTACGTTAATAACGTACCAGACCAAAAAAACCCGGCTTAGGCCGGGTTTTTTTATGCTTATATCTTTAGGTAACCAGTTACTCTTCCAGTGAGTTTACACCGGGGAAGCGAACGCGGAAATCTTCCGGCATTGGGCGTACCTTTGAGCTCTCGAAGTGATAAAACACGAAGCCTGACTTTGCCAGCGCAACCTGCTCACCATTACCGGACTTGCTGATACGGAAGATGATGTCGCCACCGTATTTGTTGAGATCCATCAAGCCTACCTCAAAAACCAGTGCGTCTCTTGCAAAGGCCTCACGCAGATAGGTCGTAGCCAGGTCGGTGACGATAATGCCTACGCCTCTCTCGCTGACTTCCTCAATACCAAATTGGTAAAGAAAGCGGGCACGCGCCTCGGAGATCATAGAGATCATCGAATCGTTGGCCAAGTGGTTGGCCGAGTTTATGTCGGTGATACGTACCGTTAGTTGGGTCGTGAAATAAAACTGGTTTTCCGGGAATTCGAGCTGCAGACGTGCCATAACAAAAGCCTAGTTGAGTAGAGCAGAGGAGGTAGATTGGCGCGCATTCTACCTGAGCCAATCAATACGAGATAGAAAAAAGGGGCTACCCGAAGGTAGCCCCTTTTCTACACCAAGGCCTCTCGGCCGGGATACCGGTCCGCTATCAGCCGAACTGGTTCATGGTGTTGTCTTTACCACCCGCTTTCAGAGCAGCTTCACCAGCGAAGTACTCTTTATGGTTGTCGCCGATATCGGAGCCAGCCATATTCTGGTGCTTAACGCAGGCGATGCCCTGGCGAATTTCTTCGCGCTGAACGCCTTTCACGTAAGCCAGCATACCTTCCTTGTCGAAGTAACCTTTTGCCAGGTTGTCGGTAGACAGCGCAGCAGTGTGGTAAGTCGGCAGAGTGATCAGGTGGTGGAAAATACCTGCTTCACGGGCTGCATCAGCCTGGAAGGTACGGATATTCTCGTCAGCCACTTGAGCCAGTTCAGTTTCGTCATACTCAACGCTCATCAGCTTGGCGCGGTCGTAGGCAGAAACGTCCTTGCCAGCCTCAGCCATCGCATCGTATGCCTGCTGACGGAAGCTCAGGGTCCAGTTGAAGGACGGGCTGTTGTTGTAAACCAGTTTCGCGTTAGGAACCACTTCGCGGATACGGTTAACCATCTCAGCGATCTGGCCAACGTGCGGCTTCTCGGTTTCGATCCACAGCAGGTCAGCACCGTTCTGCAGGCTGGTGATGCAGTCCAGAACAACGCGGTCAATACCGGTGTCCTTGCGGAACTGGAACAGACCGGAAGCAAGACGCTTGGGCTTGAGCAGCTTGCCGTTGGACTTGATTACAACGTCGCCGTTGTTGATGTCGTCAGCGCTGGTGATGTAGTCGCCGTCAAGGAAAGCGTTGTACTGGTCGCCCAGGTCGCCCGGCTCGTTGGTAACAGCGATCTGCTTGGTCAGGCCAGCACCCAGTGAGTCGGTACGTGCAACGATAACACCGTCGTCAACGCCCAGCTCGAGGAACGCGTAACGAACAGCGTTGATCTTGGCGAGGAAGTCGGAGTGAGGAACGGTTACTTTGCCGTCCTGGTGGCCGCACTGCTTCTCATCGGAAACCTGGTTTTCGATCTGGATGCAGCAAGCACCGGCCTCGATCATCTGCTTGGCCAGCAGGTAGGTCGCTTCGGCGTTACCGAAACCAGCGTCGATATCAGCGATGATCGGCACAACGTGAGTTTCGTAGTTATCGATCTGAGCCTGGATTTCAGCAGCCTTGGCGTTGTCACCGGCTTTGCGAGCGTCGTCAAGGGCGGTGAACAGCAGATCCAGTTCACGAGCGTCAGCCTGGCGCAGGAAGGTGTAAAGCTCTTCGATCAGCGCAGACACAGAGGTTTTCTCGTGCATGGACTGGTCTGGCAGCGGGCCGAATTCGGAGCGCAGTGCAGCAACCATCCAACCAGACAGGTACAGGTAGCGCTTGTTAGTGGTTTTCAGGTGCTTCTTGATGGAGATCAGCTTCTGCTGACCGATGAAGCCGTGCCAGCAACCCAAAGACTGGGTGTAGACAGAGGAGTCGGCGTCGTATTCAGCCATATCCTTGCGCATGATAGCCGCGGTGTACTTGGCAACATCCAGACCGGTCTTGAAGCGGTTCTGCGCACGCATGCGAGCGACGGATTCTGGGTTGATAGCGCTCCAGCCACTACCTGCTTGTTCTTTCAGCTCGGCAGCTGCTTTGATGTCGTTTTGATAAGCTGACATGGTCCATCCTTCAAAGTTTGCGTTAGGTTCAGCACGATTTGTCGACCCATGCTCCGCTGGCCGCAAAACCACTTAAACAACGTTTGACTAAAAAAGGAGGAGACTGGCGAAATGCTAGAGGAGGGGGGGTGTGGCAAGGTACTTCAGGCAATAAGTCACCAAAAAGACAACGTCTCCGTTATCGCGGACTTAAGCTGCTGAACACCATTACCTACGTTAAATCGCTTCCCCGTCCCTCAGGACAACTTTCGTTCCAGTCGCCACCTCGTCAAACAGCTTTGTGAGCGGTAAAGACACGTGTCGGGCCGTTGGTTTTGGCTTCGACTCGGAGACCTATCTGAGGCCTCTGGCTAGCGGGAGCGAGGCAATAATGAGACCTCAAGGCATATAAGTCAATCAGGTGTAGTGTTTTTTTTAGCGCACTACATAGATGAGGGCACTGACAGACAGCTTAGTTAAGCCGCTCTACCATAAGGCGAATGCTGCCACTGGATTGGCGCTGCGTAGAGATACTGCGGCCTATATCGGCACCATTGCGGCTATCGGAATCATCCAGCCCGCCGACGGTGACCCACTCGCCAAGCCGCGCAGTAACCACCGTGTCGGCGCGCTGGACATCAATCACGCCCTGGTGGTTGCGGTTCAGCCGATCGTTATTGGCGCTCAAGGTAATGGTCGCCATCTCGCCGTTAAGCCGCACTGTTGCGTAAAATCCCTGGGTGACGTTCTGGTACTGGGTTTGCTCAACAATCCGTCCGTAAGCGTCGGTAGTGCGCGTGGTCAAGGGCACGCTCTGTCCGCTCTGAATCAGTACGGGATAGCCTTCGCTAGCGACTACCTGTCTCACGCCATCATCCGCAGAGCGTGTCTGGCGGTTGATTATTCTGGCTTGATTACCCTTGCTGCCATTACCGATGATGATATCCGCCGGACCAGTGCTTATACGTCCATCGACACGATATCCGCGCTCAACTCCGCTACTGCTGCCACTATTGGACACGCTGATACGCAGACGTGAAGGCTGTTGGTCAATCTGCTCAAGCAAGACTTTCAGTTCAACGATCCGCGCAGGTTCTGCACGAATCAGCAGTTGATTGCCATACGCAGAAACGCGCTCATCTGAGCGCAGCATGGGCTGCAGAGCAGGAATGACATCCTCTGCCATGTTGTATGATAGCGGGACGATTTCTGTGGTGGGTGTGGCGTTGGCATAGAGCACGACAATAGACAGGCACATCCAGCTGATCAGCTTGATAAACGCACGTGGCTTCATAGTAGAAATCTCCGGATGGCGGGATCACTTTGGCTACTGGCCCAAAGCTCATCGAACTGGCTGGACCAACGCTTGACCTGATCAGGCGTGTACTGACGCACAAAGCCTTCTCGCACACGGCAGTCAGGCAACATGAAAAAACCCTGTGAGTCCGTTGTCATCTGCACATACTTGTTCTTTGTCAGGTCGGGATGTTGGCAGCGAATTTCGCACAGACTTGGAAAGCGATGAACCAGGCTCAGCAGCGTGCGCCCCTGCAGAAACTCCTTGTCCACATACTGCAGAAGTATCTGTATCCTTGTTTTTGGATCGCGCGCTATAAGGCGCTCGCAGGCCTGGATAAAGCCTCGCTGGTTGAACAGCCAGCGGGCCTGTTCAGGGGAGTAGATTCGCAGTCTGCGCCGACACTGATCTACCAGCGTAGTAACCTGTTCGCAAGCAATAGCGCCACTCACCGAGTGCAACTCGGCGTCGCCTTCGGCTAATGGCTGGACAGTCTCGCGATTGAACTCGGGGTTGCTGATATCGAAGCGCCCCGGCGATTGAAACTCGATATCGGCCAGCTCGACCGTGGCCACAGCGCTCAGCTGATCGCTTGCCTGCCAGCACATGTCCTGATGAGCAATCCCCGCGTCTTCATACTCCTCTGAGCAACAAACAAAGCCAAGCTTGCGATAAAACGCAGCGGCGTGAACCTGGGCCGAGAGAATCAATTCGCGCATTCCGCTAGTCTGAGCGTACTCCATCACATGCCGCATGATAGCGGCGCCCAGGCCCAGACCGCGATAGTGCGCCAATACAGCAACGCGACCAATATGGCCGTCGCTTAGCAGTCGAGCCGTCGCAGCAGGTTGAGCCTGGTAGTAGAGCAGGAAATGGGTAGCACTCTCATCCTGTGTATCCCACTCCAGGTCGGCCGGCACTTGTTGCTCGTCGATAAATACCTGCTGGCGAATATCGCGGAGCGCTTTACCATTTACCCAATCTACCGTAGTGATGTGTATCTCATTCATCATCCCCCTCCAATAGGAGATACCCCTTCGCTAGCAGTTGCTCCAATAGCTCGATGGCCTCAGCATTTTCATGCCATTGCTCAAGCGCTTGCGGCGTCAAATAACTCTGATTGCAGATCTGCTGTACTAACGGCAGCAAGGCACCCGGTACGGTGCAATGTTCGCCGCTGGCAAACAGCTGAACCGAACCATCGGCTGCAACGCGATACGCCAGTTTAATACTGGGGTTATGCAGCAAGGCGATGCCAGCATTCAGCCCTTCCAGCAGATCTGCTTCATCATCAATATAGCTTTGTGCCAGTTCAGGATAGCGTGTTTCTGTCATGTGACGCCCGAACCAGGTCGCCAACGCTTCCCTGTTTTGGACCAGCTCAAGAATACTTCGTTGCAGACGATCAACGGATTCTTCATCAATGGCAGCTGGGTCTTGTGGCTGTTTGAGACCCGCGTCACTGTAGCGAGCATCTTCGCTGAGCTCGCTAGCGAGGTAGTCGGTAAAGTGCACCAGAATTTCCTGATGGCTCGGTGCGCGAAAACCGATGGAATAGGTCATGCAGTCGGTCTCGGCAATACCATCATGGGCAAAACCTGGCGGGATATAGAGCATATCGCCGGGCTCAAGCACCCATTCGTCCTGGCACTCAAAATCACGCAAAATACGCAGGTCCGGGTTGTCCTGAAGCGCGCTGGTACTGTTGCAGTGTTGGCCAATACGCCAACGCCGCTTGCCCTCAGCCTGCAGCAGAAACACATCATAATTGTCGAAATGTGGTCCAACGCCACCGCCCGGTGTGGCATAACTGATCATTACATCATCAATGCGCCAACTTGGTAGAAAATGGAAGCGTTTTAACAGCTCGGCAACATCCGGTACAAATTGATCCACTGCCTGTACCAATAGCGTCCAGTCCTGCTCGGGCAACGCCTTGTAGTCATCGTCAGCAAAGGGGCCGCGCCGCAGCTCCCAAGGGTGGCCGCCGTTTTTGATAACGATACGTGACTCTACTTCTTCCTCCAGCGACAGGCCGGCTAGCTCGTCTGGCTCAATGGGGCTGCTGTAGCCTGGAATGGCTTGGCGAATAAGCAGTGGCTTGCGCTGCCAGTACTCACGAAGAAAGCGTTCCACACCAACATCACCGAGTAACGCATCAAATTCTGAACTCATAAGTATCCAATCCTGAAATAGCAAACGCCCGGCAGACCCGGGCGTTGTGGTGCGATGCTGAAGAACGGATCGATACTTAGAGCCTAGCAGTTGATTTCTGCGTTGGCCTGCTTGCTGATCCGAGCTCAGTTGTCCGCGTTAAAAGTTAAATACGTTTGGCTTGTGCTACTGCACTGCCAATATAGTTGGCTGGCGTCAGGCTCTTCAGCTCCTGCTTGGCTGCATCGGGAATATCCAGACCCTCAACAAAGGCGAGCAGTGCCTCAGGGGTGATTCCCTTACCCCGAGTCAGGTCCTTGAGCTTCTCGTAAGCGTGCTCAACACCAAAGCGACGCATGACAGTCTGAATTGGCTCTGCCAATACCTCCCAGCAGTTATCCAGATCTTCAGCAATACGCTTGGCGTTTAGCTCCAGTTTACTGATGCCCTTGAGTGATGATTCGTAAGCAATAACGCTGTGGGCAAAGCCAACGCCCAAATTACGCAGTACGGTCGAATCTGTCAGGTCACGCTGCCAGCGCGAGATGGGAAGCTTGCTGGCCAGGTGCTGCATGATGGCGTTGGCAATGCCGAGATTGCCCTCAGAGTTTTCGAAGTCAATCGGGTTGACCTTGTGCGGCATGGTAGATGAGCCAATTTCGCCAGCGATGGTCTTCTGCTTGAAGTAGCCGAGGGAAATATAGCCCCAGATGTCACGATCAAAGTCGATCAATATAGTGTTGAAACGCGCTACCGCGTCGAACAGCTCAGCAATGTAATCGTGCGGCTCGATCTGCGTGGTGTAGGGGTTGAAATCAAGCCCTAGCGTCTCTTCGATGAAATGCTTGGCATTAGCCTCCCAGTCGACATCGGGATAGGCAGAAAAGTGAGCATTATAGTTGCCCACCGCGCCATTGATTTTACCCAGCAAAGGAATACTTTCTATCTGCTTAATCTGCCGCTCCAGGCGGTAAACCACATTCGCCAGTTCTTTGCCCAGTGTAGTGGGGGAGGCCGGCTGACCATGTGTACGTGAAAGCATAGGCACTGCTGCGTGCTCAACAGCCAGAGCACGAATGCTCTCGGCGATCTGACGCATCAGCGGCAGTAGTACGTCGTCGCGGCCGGCGCGCAGCATCAACGCATGGGACAGGTTGTTTATGTCTTCTGAAGTGCAGGCAAAGTGAATAAACTCACTGACCTTTTCCAGCTCAGGTAGCTGTTTGGCCTGCTCCTTGAGCAGATATTCCACGGCCTTAACATCGTGATTGGTGGTGCGCTCGAATTCTTTCACACGCTCGGCATGAACCTGCTCAAAGCGTTCCGCCAGCGTATCAAGAAGCTGATTGGCCTCGGCTGAAAAAGGGCCGATCTCGGTCAGGCCAGGGTGAGCTGCCAGGCACTGAAGCCAGCGAACCTCTACCTGGACGCGAAAACGGATCAAGCCGTATTCACTGAAAATTGGGCGCAAATTGGCGGTCTTGCTGCCGTAGCGGCCATCGACGGGAGATACGGCGGTCAGCGAGGAGAGTTGCATAAAAGGGTTCTCGTCAAAAAAAGCTGGCGGAAAAGGCGCAAATCATACACCAATTCACGCACTTTTGGCCTGCTTCGGCGAGCTGGAGATACTCAGCAGGCTAGCCACGAAGATAAGCCCTGCGCCAGCCCATGACGACACCCCGGGCATTTCGCCCCAGAGGAACCAGGCAAAGCCACCGGAGAAAACGATAGCCAGATAGCTCAACGGCCCTATTTTGCCGGGCGGCGCCAATGCATAGGCCTTGGACATCACCAGTTGGCTGGTAGTCGCAACCAGTCCGACTGCCAGCAACAACAGCAGTTGGTGCAGGGTCAGCACCTGCCAGGCCCACAGCATAGGTATGCCAGAAAGCAGCGTTGAGAAGGTTGCAAAGTAGAATACGATGCGGCTGGCTGGCTCACTACTGCTCATCGCTCGAATCGACACGAAGGCTGCCGCCGCCAGCAGACTTGCCGCCACTCCGGCTAACGCCTTGGGTTCAAATAGTGACCCGGTGGGCTTGGCCACCAGTAGCACGCCGACAAAACCGACCAGCACTACGCCGATAATTCGCGGCGTAAGGCTCTCGCGTAGCCACCACCAGGCGAGCAAGGGGGTGAATACCGGTGCCGCATAGGTGAACACCATGGCGTCTGCCAGCGGCAGGTGGGCAATTGCGTAAAAGAAGCAATACATTGCTCCTAGACCATAAAAAGTCCGCAGAAAGTGATTGCGAAGGCGCTGGGTACGGAAGGGCGCAAACCCCTTCAGCAACATCATTGGCAGGAAGAACAGCACGCCTACCAGGTTGCGGAAGAAGACCACCGTTTCATTATTGACCCCGACCGACACCTCTCTAATCAGCACGCCCATGATCGCAAACAGGAGCGCTGATAGTGCCAGTAGCATTGCGCCCTGGCGCGGATTGTCCTGACGGACGAGTTCAACCACGCAGTAGGGCTCGGGTAGCGTCCAGAAGCTTCTTTCGCTGAAATAGCAACTGCCAGCGATGACCGCAGACCTGACGCCACAAGGTTGCGCCGCGAATACCGGCAAGCAGTAACGCGCGTATGCGATTGGCCGTATCGGGTTGTTGCAGGTAGCGCATATCGCCCTGTACCTGAATACGCAGTCGTAACGTACTGAGGGTGTCCTGGTAAGTGGCGCCAAGCGAGGCCATCACGTTGTCATGCAAAATACCGAAATGCTCGACTTGATGTTCAGTCTGGCTGATACGTTGGCCAAGGACCTGCAGCATGTCGCTGCGTTTTGCGAGCTGCCGCTCTAGCGTCAGCAGATTCATAACATAGCGCAAGGCATCACGCTGCAAGGCAGCTGTATCGCGTTCCAACATGGCCTCCAGCGCCTGCAAGCCACTGCGAATCTGGTGTGTGCTGCCGCCATAGACACTGAGCACGTCATCGGGCGAGGTAATCAGAATACTGCTCGCCAGACACGCCGTCGGACCTTCTGCTGATTTACCGCTGCGCGCCAGCTTATCTACCTGCAGGGCAGCCTCGAAAATGGCGCCCAAGGCAATGGCCTGATCACGGATATTACTCATGCTGCACGCTCGTCAAAGGCCGGCTCAGCCGTTTCAATAACGCCGCCGCCAAGGCAAACGTCACCCTGATAGAGCACCACTGACTGACCTGGGGTAACCGCCCGTTGCGGTTCATCAAACACAATACGGTACCCGTCTGCTGTTGGCTCCAACAGGCAGTTCTGGTCAGGCTGCCGATAGCGTACTTTAGCCGTGACCCGAATCGAGCCGCGCGCAGCCGGCTCTGGGTTAACCCAGTAAATTGTCGAGCAAGTGAGGGCGCTTGCAAACAGCCAGGGATGATTGTTGCCCTGACCGACCACCAGCACGTTATTGCTCAGGTCTTTTTTCAAGACATACCATGGCTCATCACTGGCCCCTTGCAAGCCGCCGATTCCCAAACCCTGGCGCTGGCCAATGGTGTGGTACATCAAACCATGATGGCGACCAATAACCTCGCCCTCGGTGGTCTGAATGTCGCCCGGCTGAGCGGGCAGATACTGCTTGAGGAAATCACTGAAGCGGCGCTCGCCAATAAAGCAGATGCCGGTTGAGTCCTTCTTGCGCGCGGTGGCCAACTCATACTTCTCGGCAATACGCCGGACCTCAGGCTTCTGCAGCTCACCGACAGGGAAGAGTGTTCGCGCAATCTGCTCGGCGCCTACTGCGTGCAAGAAATAGCTCTGGTCTTTATTGCCATCAAGACCACGCAGCAACAGCGTTTGATTGTTTCGTTCGGCGCGTCTGACGTAGTGGCCGGTCGCGATCAGGTCGGCGCCGAGGGCGAGGGCGTAATCGAGAAAAGCCTTAAATTTGATTTCGCGATTACACAGGATGTCCGGATTGGGGGTCCGTCCCGCCTTGTACTCTTCAAGAAAATGTTCGAACACATTATCCCAGTATTCAGCAGCAAAGTTCGCCGTGTGCAGCTTGATGCCCAACTTGTCACTGACCGCCTGGGCGTCAGCCAGATCATCCATGGCGGTGCAATATTCTGTGCCGTCGTCTTCGTCCCAGTTCTTCATGAACAGGCCTTCAATCTGATAGCCCTGCTCCAGCAGCAGCGCCGCAGATACAGAGGAGTCGACCCCGCCGGACATACCGACGATGACGCGAGTTTGATCAGGTGCTTTGGCGGTATAGGTGTTCATGTCAACGAATCAAATCCAGTGAGTAGTGCGGTTTGTTCAGGTAGTCGAGGATGCAATCGAGCACCAGATGGCTACGCAGTTTATGGCGTTCCTGATTGATTTCTTCAAGGGTCATCCAGCGCGCTCTTACAATACCGTCGTCCAATGGCTGATCGGCGTCATACTTTAGTGGCCTGGCAAAGAAGCAGGTACGTTGGTAACTTGTACCATTGGCTGCGGTAAACAGGTACAGCCCTGTCACGCTAACGAGCTCGATGCTCCAGGCGGTTTCTTCCCGGGTTTCCCTCACTGCTGCCTGAAGCAGGGTTTCTCCTGACTCCAAATGACCTGCTGGCTGATTAAGCACCAACCGACCATCGCGGTGCTCTTCTACGATCAGAAAGCGGCCGTTGTCTTCAACGATACAGGCAACGGTAAGATGGGGAGTGAAACGCATGATGGGCCCTCCAACGGTGGCATAGGGTAGCGCAAAGCCGCTGTTGGGTGAACCATCACGCGAATGGATAAAGCAAGACTAGCATTGACAGCAAAAGCGACTAGGATTCTGATAGTCGAAGGCGTGTAGTGTCTTTGTAGTGTTACTACACACCTACCGTTTTTTGCTGTGAATAGGCACTTGAGAGCGTAAGCATCCGGGCCACAGCAATAGGTTTGAACAAAAATGCGTGACTTTTTGTAGGAAAACTACAACAATACGGCAGCTCAAAATCCGTATTCTTATTCAGTGCCTATGGGTTACCCGCCCGCAGGCTACTAGTTGCAACGACAACATACACGGAGTCAAAAATGGGATACCAAAAGATCCAAGTGCCGGCAAGCGGCGACAAAATTACTGTTAATGCCGACCTTTCCCTGAATGTACCCAACAACCCTGTCATTCCTTATATCGAGGGAGATGGCATCGGTGTTGATATTTCCCCGGTAATGATAAAGGTCGTCGACGCTGCAGTCGAAAAGGCCTATGGCGGCGAGCGCAAGATTTCCTGGATGGAAGTGTTTGCTGGCGAGAAAGCCACCCAGGTTTACGATCAGGATACCTGGCTGCCAAAAGAGACCCTGGAAGCGGTTAAGGATTACGTTGTCTCGATCAAAGGCCCCCTCACTACACCAGTAGGTGGTGGCATCCGTTCGCTGAACGTTGCACTGCGTCAAGAGCTGGATCTGTACGTTTGTCAGCGTCCGGTTCGCTGGTTCACCGGTGTACCTAGCCCGGTCAAGAAGCCCCAGGACGTTGACATGATTATCTTCCGTGAGAACTCCGAAGATATCTACGCGGGCGTTGAATTCAAGGCTGGTACTCCAGAAGCCGAGAAAGTCATCAAGTTCCTGACCGAAGAAATGGGCGCAACCAAGATCCGTTTTACCGACATGTGCGGTATCGGTATCAAGCCGGTTTCCGAGGAAGGCACCAAGCGTCTGTCACGCAAGGCTCTGCAGTACGCTGTAGATAACGATCGTGACTCTGTCACTATCGTGCACAAAGGCAACATCATGAAGTTCACCGAAGGTGCCTTCAAAGAGTGGAGCTATGAAATTGCCCGTGACGAGTTCGGCGCCGAGCTGCTTGATGGCGGTCCCTGGATGCAGTTCAAGAACCCCAAGACCGGCAAGAATATCGTCGTCAAGGACGTGATTGCTGACGCCATGCTGCAACAGATTCTGTTGCGTCCGTCCGAGTACGACGTGATCGCCACCCTGAACCTCAACGGTGACTACCTGTCCGACGCCCTGGCGGCTGAAGTAGGCGGCATTGGCATCGCACCTGGCGCCAACCTGTCCGACTCTATCGCCATGTTTGAAGCGACTCACGGTACGGCACCCAAGTACGCAGGTCAGGACAAGGTAAACCCCGGTTCACTGATCCTGTCTGCAGAGATGATGCTGCGTCACATGGGCTGGGTAGAAGCGGCTGACCTGATCATCAAGGGCACTGAAGGCGCTATCGCCAACAAGACAGTGACCTACGACTTTGAGCGACTGATGGAAGGCGCACAACTGCGCAAGTGCTCCGAGTTCGGCGACGATTTGATCGCGTCCATGTAAAAGCAGTAACGCAGCGAGGAAAGGGGCGAGCCTGCTCGTCCTTTTACCGTGCTGAAAGCAAAACAAAGCCGGCTAACGCCGGCTTTGTTTTGTGCACTGGAATCAGGTCAGGACGCTAGTAGTTCGTCACTGTTTCGGCTGAAACATCTTCATTTTCCAGTTGTTTCTTGCTAGCTTGTTGCTCTGGACATTGAATGTTGACCGCGTGTAGTCCTTTGGGGCCCTGGATGATGTCAAATTGTACCGGTTGCCCGGCCTTCAACGTTTTGTAACCATCCATCTGGATAGCTGAATAGTGTGCAAAAAGGTCTTCTTCCCGTCCATCGGCTACAATGAAACCGTACCCTTTGGCGTTGTTGAACCATTTGACCTTACCGTTCTCCATACTGCATCCCTCTGATAACCGTCACTTCATGTGAATGTGCGTCCTACGGTGCCTAGACTGAGAACAGGTAGGAACTTTAATTCGTGACTGATCAGTCAAGCACTATTACACTTTTTATCACCTAATCGAGGTAAGTCAAGCCAGCCTCAGACAAGCTGTGTGCCAGTACGCACTTTTGCGATGAGCGGCCTATTTACCAATGCGAACAGCCAAGCGACCTATGTTTTCAATGACGAAATTTCAACTAACCTTAATCGAAGGTTCAGGCGCGCCTGAGCACGAGGACGATCACGGCCTTGCGGTCGAGACCAGCAAGCCCGAGCTAAAGCCGCCTTCGCGCTATAAAGTGGTCATGCTGAACGATGACTACACCCCAATGGACTTTGTGGTTGAGGTGCTGGAAGGTTTTTTCTCGCACAACCGCGAAAGTGCTACGCAGATCATGCTGAAGGTGCATACTGAGGGCAGAGCGGTTTGCGGTATCTACACCCGGGATATCGCCGAGACCAAGGCGGCTGAAGTGAATGAGTACGCAAAGGAGTGCCAACACCCGCTGATGTGTCAGATTGAGCGGGAAGCGTAACAAAGCGATTATTATCGCGTGATATGAGGTGGCAACATGCTCAATAGAGATCTCGAGATCACCCTGAACCTGGCGTTCAAGGAAGCGCGCAACAAACGCCACGAATTTATGACAGTAGAGCATCTACTGTTGGCTTTATTGGATAACCAGGCCGCGATTGACGTGCTTAACGCCTGCGGCTCGGATATGGACCGGTTGCGCCGTGAGCTGACCGAATTCATTGATTCCACCACACCACTGATCCCCAAGCAGGATCATGAACGCGAAACCCAGCCTACTCTGGGTTTTCAGCGCGTACTGCAGCGTGCGGTTTTTCATGTGCAAAGCTCAGGCAAAGGCGAGGTTAGCGGCGCCAATGTGCTGGTCGCTATATTCAGCGAGCAGGAAAGCCAGGCTGTGTTCTTCCTTAAGCAGCAACAAATCGCTCGCATTGATATCGTCAATTTCATATCGCATGGCATTTCCAAGGTGCCGGGTGATGCTGAATCAATGGGTGAAGATCAGGAGCCTATGGATGATGAGGGTGGCGAAGGTGCAACCGCCAGCAACCCGCTTGAGTCCTATGCCAGCAACTTGAATGAACAGGCGCGCAAGGGGCGGATTGACCCTCTGGTTGGCCGCGCAACCGAAGTTGAGCGGGTAGCGCAGATTTTGATGCGTCGCCGCAAGAATAATCCCCTGTTGGTCGGTGAGGCGGGCGTGGGCAAAACCGCCATTGCAGAAGGGCTGGCCAAGCGTATCGTCGATGGCGAAGTACCTGACATTCTGTCTGAGGCGGTGGTTTATTCTCTAGATCTGGGTTCTTTGCTGGCCGGAACCAAATACCGTGGCGACTTCGAGAAGCGCTTTAAGGCTCTACTCAAAGCACTGCGCAAGCGTCCACATGCAATTCTCTTTATCGACGAAATTCATACTATTATCGGTGCCGGTGCCGCATCCGGCGGCGTAATGGATGCGTCGAATTTGCTCAAGCCGTTGCTGTCATCCGGCGAGATTCGCTGTATTGGCTCCACGACTTATCAAGAGTTTCGCGGCATCTTCGAGAAGGATCGTGCCTTGGCACGGCGCTTCCAGAAAGTGGATGTGATCGAGCCTTCGGTGAGCGATACCATTCAGATACTTAAAGGGCTTAAGAGCCGTTTTGAGGATCACCACAGTATTCGTTATACCGATGAAGCACTTAAGGCTGCCGCAGAACTGGCGGACCGGTATATCAATGATCGTCATATGCCCGACAAGGCCATTGACGTCATTGACGAGGCAGGCGCCTATCAGCGCCTGCAGTTGCCAGAAAACCGGCCAGAGTTTATTGATGTGGCTGAAGTTGAGTCCATCGTTGCCAAGATCGCGCGTATTCCGCCAAAGCATGTGTCGTCGAGCGACAAACAGCTGCTGCAGAATCTCGACCGCGATCTCAAGCTGGTGGTTTTTGGTCAGGATACCGCTATCGACGCGCTGTCGACGGCGATCAAGCTGTCCCGAGCGGGCCTGAAGTCGGCCGATAAGCCGGTTGGTTCTTTCCTGTTCGCCGGGCCCACTGGTGTGGGCAAGACCGAGGTAACCCGTCAACTGGCTAAAAGCCTGGGTGTCGAGCTCCTGCGTTTCGACATGTCGGAATACATGGAGCGCCACACCGTATCTCGCCTGATTGGCGCACCGCCCGGTTACGTTGGCTTTGATCAGGGCGGTCTGCTGACTGAGGCTGTGACCAAGAACCCGCACTGCGTGTTGCTGCTGGATGAGATCGAGAAGGCGCATCCCGAGGTCTTCAACCTGCTGCTGCAGGTGATGGATCACGGCACCCTGACCGATAATAACGGGCGCAAGGCGGACTTCCGCAATGTGATCATAGTGCTGACCACCAACGCCGGCGCCGAGAGCATGACGCGTGCGTCCATTGGTTTCACGCATCAGGATCACAGCGCAGACGGCACCGAAATCATCAAGAAGTCTTTCACGCCGGAGTTTCGCAATCGTCTGGATGCCATCATCCAGTTTGGCCGCCTGACCCACGACAGCATCAAGTTTGTGGTCGACAAGTTCCTAACCGAGCTTCAGGCACAACTGGAAGACAAGCATGTGTTGCTGGAGGTCGATGAGGAAGCCCGTAACTGGTTGGCTGAGCACGGCTATGATCCGTTGATGGGTGCGCGCCCGATGGCAAGGCTGATCCAGGACAAGATCAAGCGGCCACTGGCTGAGCAAATTCTGTTTGGTGACCTAGCTGAGCATGGCGGTACAGTTCACATTACCTTGCGTGATGGTGAGCTGGAGATAGAAGTGCCGGAAGCTGAGTTGGCCTGAACAGGCCGGTGATTAAAAAGCCCGGGCGGTTATATCGCCCGGGCTTTTTTTGTCTAGAGTGTGAAGTTACTCCAGATCGGCGCATGGTCAGAGGGCTTTTCCATTGCTCGGATAGCGTAATCGATATCGCTTTCTGTACAGAGGTCCAGTAGGGGACGGCTGGCCATGATCATATCGATTCTCAGCCCACGCTTGGGCGTGTCTTCAAAGCCGCGGCTGCGGTAGTCAAACCAACTGAACTTATCGTTCACCTCGGGGTGCAGATGCCGGAACGTATCGACCATGCCCCAGGCCTTCAGGCGTTGCATCCACTCGCGTTCCTCGGGCAAAAAGCTGCACTTGCCAGTACGTAACCAGCGTTTGGCATTATCGGCGCCGATACCGATATCAGCGTCAGTATCAGAAATATTCACATCCCCCATGATAATAATGCGCTGATCGGCAGTGAAATCCTGCTCAAGGTGTGCCTGCAGGTCAGCGTAGAACTTCTGCTTGGCAGGGAACTTGGTAGGGTGGTCACGGCTCTCACCTTGCGGGAAGTAGCCATTGAACACAAACAGGGGCTTACCGTCAGCGCAGGGTATAGCAGCGCTGATCATTCGTCGTTGCGCCTCGTCATTGTCTTTTGGTAGTCCCTTGCGCACCCACAGCGGCTCTTCTTTACACAGCAGCGCTACACCGTAGTGACCTTTCTGACCGTGAAAGTAAACGTGGTATCCCAGTTTCTCGACCATCTCCAGCGGAAACTGCGGATCGTCTACTTTGGTTTCCTGCAGGCCAATAACATCAGGCGCATGTTGGGTGACAATCTCGCTCAGTTGATGAGGACGCGCTCGCAGGCCGTTGATATTGAAAGAGACTATTTTCATGAGTATTTCCTGAAGGAGGCCGCACGGCGTTCTGCGATGAGACGAGTGCGAAGATGAATGTTTTCAATTAAAACAGCTATAAAGACCCTAATTGGCAATGCCGGGCATGTTAGCATTGCTCCGCTGCAAAGTTCAGGAAGGAGCGCATGGCCCGACCCAATCCACTACTGCTAGGTCTGATATTGCTTGCCCCAACCGCTTGGGCTGACTTGGTGGTTGAGGTCGAGCCCAAGAATCGAGCGGTTAAAGACAATATCGAAGCTTATATCGGCCCGGTCGAGGCGCAGAGTCCTGATGAGCTGCGACGCTTGTTTGAGCATGCTGACAAGCAGGCAACCCGTGCAGCACAGGCTCTAGGGTATTATCACAGCAGCAACTATCTGGCTGTGTCCGGCAGCGAACAAGATCCAACGCTGACCATCAAGGTTGATCTCGGCACGCCAGTACGGATCAACGCAATCGATATTGATATTCAAGGCGAAGGCAGGGGCACCGATGCATTTACGCTTACCCTGCCTGACGGTCTGGCGCCTGGAAAGCGGCTCAATCATGACAACTACGAAAGCATTAAGTCGCAGATCAGCAACCGAGCACTGCGATACGGTTATTTTTCCGGGCAGTACCTCAAGCACCAGCTGAGAGTCAATCCAGATGCCAACCAGGCAGATATCGACATCGCCTACCTGACGGGTGAACGTTATAAGCTTGGCGAGGTGAGCTATTCAGAAACACCTTTCAGCAAAGAGCTGCTGGATCGTTTTATCCCCTTCAAACCCGGCGTGCCATACGACGCCGATCTGGTAGGGCAGTTTAATCAGGACCTGCTCTCCAGTGGCTACTTTAGCGGCGTTCAAGTCATCGCTCCTCCGGATAAAGCCACCGGCGGGACTATTCCGGTAGAAGTTGAACTGACAGCAAGAGATCCCAACTCGCTGGGATTTGGTGGCGGATTTTCAACCGACGTTGGCGTGCGAACCAAAGCAACCTGGGATCAGCATTGGCTCAACGCGCAAGGACATAGCCGCGGTGCCAGTGCGGAGCTGTCCGCCCCGAGGCAGCAGATCAGTGCCTTTTATCAGGTACCACTGGATCCGCCATTGACCAGCAACCTGCGTTATTTCGTCGGTTGGCAGAACGAAGATATAGACAATGTCGAGACACGCAGCCTTGCGGTGGGGGCTGAACTGCGCAAGCGCCTTGATAATGGTTGGGAACGCACGCTTGGTTTGCGGCTGCAAAATGAGGTGTTCTCCCTGGGTGATGACTCAGGTACAAGTAACCTGCTGATCCCCAGTTTGGCGCTGCAACGCACAAGAACCTCAGGCGGTATCGATCCGGCACGCGGTTACAGCATGCTGCTTGATGTCCAGGGAGCGAAGGAAGGTGTTCTTTCTACCGTCGACTTTGCCCGGGTAATGGCTCAGGCCAAAGGGCTGTATACGGTATTTGATCGGCACCGGTTTCTGACTCGCCTGCAATTAGGCGCCGTCGCCACCAATGATTTCAGCAGCATCCCACCCTCTCTGCGTTTCTTCGCCGGTGGCGATCAGAGCGTCAGAGGTTACGCCTATCAAACGCTGTCACCGGTAGACAATACCGGCGATACCGTGGGCGGGCGCTACCTGATGGCCTCAACGCTGGAGTACCAGTATGAGTTCATTGATCGTTGGCGGGCAGCGACCTTTGTCGACTACGGTAATGCCGTGGATTCGCCGACCGATCCACTTAAAACCGCCGTAGGCTTGGGCATTCGCTGGGTGTCGCCTATTGGTCCGTTGCGGGTCGATTTGGCGCGCTCGCTATCTGATCCGCAAGAGGGCTTTCGTATTCACTTCTCCATGGGGCCAGAGCTGTAATGCGCCTTGTATTGAAAGCTTTACTGGGCACAGTACTGGCATTGGTCACTTTGCTGCTATTGGTGTTTTTGCTATTGGGCAGCGAAGGTTTCAACCGCTGGCTGTTCAACAAAGCGCAAGTGCTGGAGCCAAGGTTAGAACTCGCCTTTGTCGGCGGAGACCTCTGGCATGGCTGGCAGTTTGACAAGATCGCTTGGCACGACACCAGCCTGATGCTGGACGTTGAGCAGCTTGATTTTGCTTGGTCACCGTCATGCTTGCTGGGGATGCGACTGTGCATAGACCGCCTCCACAGTCACAGCATCACCGTTGTTAGCCAGTCCACTGAGGAGGCAAAAACCAACGAGCCGTTCAGCTTGCCTGAGTTTAGCCTGCCGCTAGCTATCGAGCTTGATGACGTTCGTATTGACCGTATTTCGCTTGATGGCGAAAAGACCTTGCTCAGTGACTTGATCCTGCAAGCCAATGCCAAAGGAGATCAACTCGCTATCAGTGAGTTCTCCGGCGTTGGACCTGATCTGAACTGGAAGCTCAGTGGCGCATTGCAAATGCAAGACGATTGGCCGCTGACCCTGGGTGGACGGATCAACTTGCCGCCGGTAGATTCACGCGAGTGGTCGCTTGATCTGCAGATCGGCGGGGCACTAAAAAAGCAGCTACAGCTGACGATAGATAGCAGTGGTTACCTATCGGGCCAACTACAAGCCGAGGCTGCAGTGCTGGATACCCAACTGCCGGCTAACCTGCATTGGCAAGGAGATGCATTTCTGGCAGCGCAGACGCTACCAGAGGGCTTGACGCTGAATGACTTGGTGCTGGACGCAGAGGGTGATCTCAAGGATGGATACGCGATAAAGGGCAGTGCCACCTTGCCAGGGCAGGGCGGCAAGGTGAAGCTGGCGCTCTCGGCGCTGGCCGAGACGACCGGCGTCCGTAATGCCGATCTGCTGTTGATTGTGGCTGATGAGCCAGCCCGCAAACTGCACCTGAAAGCCGATGCAAATTGGGAGAGCACACTGTCTGCGAGCGCGCAGCTCAGTCTGCAGCAAGCCTTTCCATGGCAGTGGTTCTATCCGCAAGACCTGGGCGATGTAACCTTGCAGCAGTTGGACATGCAAGCCAGTCTGCAGGACCAGCAGATAAACAGCGACCTCAAGGCTCGCCTGACCGGCGTCGCCGGTCAGAGTATCGATATTGACCTCAGCGCCAAAGGCGATCAGCAGGCGTTGACTATCGCCTCGCTGAAGCTCAGCACCGATGCCGGTAGTGCGTCCGGCACGGTGGATTTAACCTTGAGTCCGGCGATCGCCTGGAATGGCGAGTTTCAGCTGCAAGACCTGAACCCGGGTATCTTTGTGGCGCAACTTCCTGGCAAGCTCAATGGGCAATTAACCAGCGAAGGCAGTCTCGAGGCAGACATACTGCAGCTACAGGCCCGTTGGGATATCGATGGCAGCCTGCGTCAACAGCCATTGGCAACACAAGGCCAAGTCGACAAACGCCAATCCGTATGGCAAATCAGCGACCTGCTGCTGCGCCAGGGTGACAACCGCATTAGCGGGGAAGGGCAGTGGGGCAACCAGGTCAGCGGCTATCTGGATATCCAGCTGGACCGGCTCGCCACGCTCTGGCCAGAGCTGCGAGGCTCATTGCAAGGCCGTGCCACCTTCAGCGGAACGGAAAAAGCCCCGGGTATTGAGCTCAGCTTGGCTGGTGAAGACGCAGGTTATGCAGATACACGCGTAGACGCTCTGACCCTGGCTGGACGTGTTCGTGTTTCTGAAGATTTGCCCCTTAGCCTGCAATTGAAGGCGGCAGGGCTGCGCAGCGGTAACAGTGACTTCGGCACCCTTGAGCTTGAACTTGATGGCAACCGAGCCAACCACAGCCTGACCCTGGATTTGACTGAGGGGCTGGTCGACGCCACAGCGCGCCTGCGCGGCAGCCTTAATGCCAGACAGTGGCAAGGGCAACTGACGCAGAGCGCCATTGCTTACCAGCAATTCGATTGGACGCTACAAAATAGCGCGGACCTGCGCTATGTAATGGCTTCAGGACGCCTGCAACTGAGCGAGCACTGCTGGTCGCATGCCAAATCACAACTATGTTTCAACGGGCAGCAAACGCTGATGCCTGAGCGCAACCTCGCCATGACGCTACAGGACTTTGATCTTGCTTCGCTTAAGCCCTGGATGCCTGAGGATATAGACTGGCAGGCCTTGCTGAATGCCAGGATAGAGTTCAGCCAGGCAGTCGGCAAGGCTCCCATCGCCGATGTCAGCATCCGCAGCGCGGACGGTCTTATTCAGGTTACTGAAGAAGAGCAAAGCGTCGACTTTCCTTATCAGCTGCTCGAATTAACCACTCGTTTACAGGCGAGGACAGCCAATGCTGATTTGGTACTTAAAAGTGACAGCATTGGCCAACTCAACATCCAGGCCCAGGTGCAGGAGCCAGGCGGCAAACAAGCCCTCACTGGCGCTTATCAAATAACCGGGTTAAAGCTTGATGTTATGCGCCCCTTTATTGCTCAAGTACAACGGCTGGAAGGACAGTTGAACGGGCAGGGGGAGCTGGGTGGTGTACTGCGTGAGCCTATCGTCAACGGCCAATTACGCCTGACAAATGGACATGCGAGCGGTCCATCGCTACCCATTAGTCTGGAGCAGCTCACTGCTGATATACGCGTTCAGGGGCAGAGCGCAAGCATTGACGGTAACTGGAGCAGTGGCGAAAAAGGTACTGGAAAGCTGGTGGGTGAGGTTGGTTGGGCGCCCCTCGATGTTAACCTTGAGCTCATTGGCAGCTCGCTGCCCGTCACGGTAGAGCCCTATGCCCACTTATTGGTAAGTCCTGAGCTACAGCTGGGATTACGGCAAAATGCGTTACATGTGAGCGGCAAGGTCGCCATACCTGAAGGCGATATAACGGTGCGCGAGCTACCGGCACAGGCAGTGAGAGTTTCGGACGACACTGTGATCGTCGGCCAGCAAGTTGCAGAGAAAACCGAGTCGCCGCTGGAAGTTACCGCTCGGATTCAGTTGGTAATAGGTGACCAACTGCGGCTTTCTGCATTTGGGCTGACCGGACGCCTGAAGGGCCAGCTGGCCGTGCGCGAAAACATGACCGCCAATGGCGATCTACGCATACTCGATGGCCGTATCAAGCGGCTGGGGCAGGATCTGACCTTAAGACGGGCGATCCTGCTATTTTCTGGTCCAATCAGCCAGCCTTACATGAATATTGAAGCGATCCGCAAGGTAGATGAGGTGGTTGCCGGATTGCGCCTCACTGGCAACGCCAACAGCCCCAGCACAACCGTTTTTTCTGAGCCGCCCATGTCACAGCAGGAGGCGATGTCGTATCTGGTTCTGGGGCGTCCGCTAGGCCAGGAGGGCGACAGCAATATGGTAGGTCAGGCCGCTCTGGCGCTGGGGCTCGCAGGTACGGCGCCGATCACCCAGAAGATCGGTGACACCTTGGGATTGGAGGATTTCGCCGTTGAGTCCGAAGGTTCAGGTACCAGCACCCAAGTCGTTGCCAGTGGCAGCATCACCGACAAACTCAGTGTGCGTTATGGTGTTGGCGTGTTTGAGCCAGCAAACCAGTTGGCATTGCGTTACGACCTGACCAGACGACTCTATCTGGAAGCCATCAGCGGCTTTGCCAGCTCGCTGGATTTCTTCTATCGTATCGACTTCTGAGACAAGCTATTACCAGTCACCATGGCAGCCCTGACGGGTTGCTATTTCACCTGCGGGCTCAGCATTGTGCAAAGCCTGAGGCATCAATAAGGAGTCACCATGTCTAGCGTAACATTGCGCGGTAATCCCATTTCTGTTGGCGGTCAACTCCCGGCCAAGGGCGATAGCGCACCTGCTTTTAGTCTGGTAGCCAAGGATTTGAGCGACGTCAGCCTTTCCAGCCTCAACGGCAAGCGTAAGATTCTGAATATTTTCCCCAGTGTTGATACACCCACCTGTGCGACTTCAGTGCGTACCTTTAACAGCAAGGCCAGCGCTCTGGAAAACACGGTTGTACTCTGCATCTCCGCCGATTTGCCCTTCGCCCAGGCGCGTTTCTGCGGCGCAGAAGGTTTGGAAAATGTGGTCAACCTTTCGACTATGCGCGGCCGTGAGTTCATCCGCGACTATGGCGTTGATATTGAAAATGGCCCCATGGCAGGACTGACTGCTCGAGCAGTGGTTGTGCTGGATGAGAATGACAAAGTGCTGCACAGCGAACTGGTCAGCGAGATTGGCCACGAACCCAACTATGATGCGGCCCTGGCTGCTCTTTAAGTTTTGATTCATGGCGGAGCGCCACCGGCACTCCGCCATTTAGCTCCTGCTTGATGACATCTACATACGTTTGATCAGGCCCATCAGGAGCGGTACCACCTTGGACTCGTCGACCGGTTTATCCAGCCAGGCAATACCTTTTACGTTGCTATCCAACAGGCGCTGCCCCTCATCACAGTAGGCCGACACCACCAATACCGGTAGGTGATGCGTTTCCTTGCGTTGGCGAAGCTCTCTGATCAGGCTAAGACCATGCCCATCAGGCAAGCGTAAGTCGGTAACCAATGCACAGGGCGTTGACTCCTCCAGCAACTGTTTTGCCTGGCGCAGGTTATTGGCGATAACCGGCTCATAGCCACCGCGGCGCAAGAGCAGGTCCATGAACTGCGCGGCCGTTTCATCATCTTCCAAGACCAGAACGCTAACGTTCAAATCACTGGCAGCTATGCTGTCATCCGTGCTCGGATCAGCGGCCAATGGCAACTCAAACCAAAATGTAGCCCCTTGGCCAGGGGGCGAGTCAAAACCGACCGCACCGTCCATTTGCAACATGAGTTCACGGCAAATAGCCAACCCGAGTCCAGTACCCGGTTTCTGTCTGTTATCCGCACCGTCTGCCTGGGCAAATTTACCGAAAATACGTGCTTGAAATGCTTCTGGAATACCGCTGCCCTGGTCAGTAACGCTCACACGCAATTGATCCTTTCGGATCTGCATTTGCACCGTTACTTGCCCGGAGGGAGGTGAGAACTTAATCGCATTGGATAAGAAGTTGCTTATGACCTGCTGCAATCGGTTGCCGTCGACGTTGCCCCAGTAAGGCTCCGCATCACTATGGTTCAGCTCGACTCCATGAACTTCTGCATAGGCCTGATTTGCGGTAATGGCCTCATCTACCAATGTGTCTATCCGCTGCACGCGCATATCCAGTGACATTTTTCCCGCTGCGAGCTTTTCCATATCGAGCAGGTCGTTAATCAGATGGTTAAGACGCAGGCTATTGGCGTGAGCGATCTCCAGCATTTTCTGTATTTTGTCCGGCACCGGACCAAGAGAACCACTATTGACTATGCCGAGCGCCCCGGAAATAGATGTCAGTGGTGTGCGCAGTTCGTGACTAACAGTAGAGACAAACTCGCTTTTCATTGCCTCGACGCGCTTCTGCTCAGTCAGATCCAACATAGTTCCGCTTGCTCTGACTGCCTTACCCTGAGCATCACGTTGGATAGCTCCGCGCAGTAACAGCGGCACTTCTTCACCATTTTTGTGAGTAAAACGGGTTTCCAGAGCAAAGGACACCGCATCAGACTCAATTATTTCCTTCAACTCGGTGAGCAAGGCATGGCGAGCTGTGGGAGCAATAACCGATTGCCATCGATGTAGTGCCTGGAAACCACGCTGCTGCGGATAACCCAGCATTTCCAGCGACCTGGCAGACGCGATGAAACGCCACTCTTCAACATTGACGTCCCACCAACCATCATTGCTGCCCTTAAGCACCAAGCGCTGACGCTCCTCACTTTGTTGCAAGGCTTCGTTACTGGCGCGCAGCTTTTGCGTCATGCGCGAAGCCAATGCTTCAGCCTGATCACGCCTCAGTGTCAGCAAGGACGCCAATAAGAAAACCATCAACGAGATGCAGGTACCCGCTGCCAGCATCAAGGCGTGCCCAGGCAAACTGGAATCGAACTCGGCCGTGCTGTTGAAGTCGATCTGCCATTTACGACCATACAGATCCAACACTAGCTCACGAGTAAATAATGGCTCGCTGGCGTTTTCGTCGTCGTAGGATTGGAACAGTAACTGCGACTCATCAGCCGTGGTTATATCCGTTAGGCGGTAGTCAATCCGAACGCTTTCCTCCCCGAGTATGCCATCGAGCAAATCCCCCATGCGATAGGGGCTGTAAACGAACCCTTTAAGCGCCGAGTTGCGCAAAGAATCCGTTGCCAAGGAGCGCTCTGACGTATAGACAGGTACGTACATAAGAATGCCTGCCTGAACCTCACCATGGGTCTCTTGCAGCAGTTTGACGGCACCTGTTACTCGAGTTTGGCCGCTACTTGCAGCCGCTTGCATTGCTTGGCGTCGGGTTGGCTCCGAGTACATATCAAAGCCGAAAGCGGCAAGGTTTCGCCCAGAAAAGGGCTCAAGAAACAGGATTGAAGTGTAAAGAGCGCGTTCTCCCTCAGGGTGAACGCGGAAACCGGGGAAGCCTTCAGCCTGCACATCGGCTTCAAATGCAGCGAGATTTTCGGGCGCAATGACGGCGGCAAAACCCACTCCCATAATACCGGGGTAATGCTCAGCCAAACGCAGGCGCTCTATTTGTCGCTTCCACTCTTGCCGGGTGACCACTTCGCTGGCGTCAATAAGTCCGGTGGCACCAAGCAGAATCTGCTCGTGATCGACCATCCGCTTGCGTATTGATGAGGCAATATCGCTTGTGAGTATCTCAAATTGACGCTGGGCCGATGCCTGTTCCCGCGTGTGTAGATATTGCCAGGCCAGCAACGTAGTCAAAAGGGCAACTGCGAGCACGAACCACGCCAAGGTATTCTTTTTGCTGAATATGGCGTGGCCCAAATTGAACGGCGACTCGCTTGGGCGGTTGAGCATAGTCTGACTACTTATAATGGCAATATGGAATGTCCCCTGTTGCCTATGATAGTTCGCTAATACGGTTGTTGCAGCGCTATATTGCAGATGAGCTAACTTCTGCTGTGGTGTGAGTAATGTGAAGCAATGCCGACTGTGCCTGGCCCGCCTGCATGCCGCACGAATAATCCTACTGGGACTGAGCCACGTGTTCCAAGTAGTCAGTTGTGAGCGTCGTCATCGCCTTGATACCCGTCACCAACGCTTGGTCATCCACCAAAAAACCAGGTGAATGGTTTGGTGCTGCCTTACCTAGATTATCGGTGGGGGTGACACCGAGGAAAAAGAACATCCCTGGTACTTCCTTGGCGTAGTAGGAGAAATCTTCAGACCCGGTCACCAGGGGCGTTTCGGCAATATTCCAAGCCGCACGCCGCAGGGTAGGCAGCATTTGCGCAGTCAGCTCTGGGTCGTTCACCGTTGTCGCGTAGTTTTGCACGATATTGACCTCAGCAGTCGCGCCTGAGGCGGCAGCAACATGCTCGGCCGTGTTTTTGATGCGCTCATTGACCTGCGCCTGCACTGCGTCATTGAACGTGCGCACGGTGCCGCTCATGGTCACCTCATCAGGGATGATGTTGTGCCGAGTACCGCCATTGATTGTACCTATGCTGACCACAGCGGGCGCCTGCATGATATCCGTCTGACGGCTTACCACGCCCTGTAGCGCCGTGACTATCTGCGCGCTGGCGAGTACAGGATCAACCCCGTCCCATGGCTGGGCGCCATGGGTTTGTTTGCCCCTGACCCTGATATGCAAGTCGCCGGAGCTGGCCATAGTCGGACCGCTGCGGTACGCGATCATGCCGGTCGGAAGGGCGGCGGTCACATGCAAGCCAAAAATGACATCCACAGCGGGATCGTGCAAAACGCCTTCAGCAACCAGCTGCCGCGCGCCAAAGTAACGCTCACCATCGTAAACATAATCGCTGGGGCCTTCTTCAGCTGGCTGGAAGATAAACTTCACGCTCCCAGGCAGACTTTCACGCATCCCTGCAAGCACTTCTGCAGTAGCCATTAGAATCGCCACATGCGCATCATGCCCGCAGGCATGCATTACATCCTGCTCATTCCCGAGATACATTTGCCGTGTATTCGATGCATAGGGCAGGGCGGTTGCCTCTTTAACTGGCAGCGCATCCATATCTGCACGCAAGGCTACCACCGGTCCGGGCTTGCCGCCCTTTAGCCATGCGACTACTCCAGTTGTACCTACGTTAGTCTCGACTTCCATACCCAGGGAGCTCAAATGCGCGGCAACCAGTGCCGCGGTGCGCGTCTCTTGATTACCCAGCTCTGGATGCTGATGAATGTCATGGCGCCAGGCAATGGCTTTGTCGCTGAGCTGCTCGGCTGCCGCCAAGGCGCGATCATTCAAAGAGAGCGCTTCTGCGGAAGCTGAAAAAGCCGGCAATAAGCTTAGTGATATAAATAGCGCCAATCGGGACCGTAATCTGTACATTCTTGATTCTCTTATTCTTGTATTTATTCGACGTTGAACCTGTGTCTTCGCGCGTAACGTAGCCCTAATCTTCCGCAGCTTTGTGCAAATCCGCAACCGGTAAAAGCAAATCTGCTAACCAGCCACTGCTAACGAATGGTTTGCTAGCAAACGGGTTGCTAGCAAACCATTTAACTTTATTTTGACGCCCATTATTTGGCGTAAAGCCGCATTCTATATGGATTTGCTCTGCATAGACCATTTGCTGCCCAAGAAAGGGGCTTGCGCACTTTATATGCTATTGGTTAGCGTTCGCGGTTTGGATGTACTTCGATCCACCAAGCGTCGTCATCAAGGAAGCCTTCGCTGTATGCCTGAGGTGCAATTAGAAAAGGATTTGGAGTCACTGCTAGCCAGCAAGATACAATCGCAAAAAGCTGAGCGATTACGGTTCATTGCAAATATGCAGGCAGTCATTCTGGTCGTCATCGCTTTGCGTACAATCAGCATTGGCCAGTGGTTTGACACGGCTTTAGTGCTAACAGCCATCGCTGTCATCATGCTCGCGCCACGGCTGACGAGATTCGGCTTGGTCGATTTGCCGGTAGCCATGGTGCTGTTGTCCATTACTGCTGTCGTTAGCCTGTCGATGTGGCACAGTCAGGGGCTCTATAGCGGCGCGTTGCTGGCGTTCCCTGTAATCCTGTAATACTGGCCGTTGCAGGGTCAGTTGCTTCTCAACGCTTGTTCCTGTTGCTCACCGGCATAATGCTGAGCGTTGTAGCGATTATCACCTACGCATCAATGACAGGGCTTAAAGTCTATGAGCCAGTCGCGATAGGGGTCGGCCGACTTGTGGTGGTCAGCAGCATTCTGATAGGTGCTGCTGTTGCAATTGCTTTACTCCTGCGTGATTTACGTTGCACCCGTACCCAGCTGCATCAGGAGATGGTGCGCTACCGCAGTTCACAAGCACGTATCTCGCACATGACTGACCATGATCCGTTGACCGACCTGCCTAACCGGCAGGCAATCGAGATACAGTTACAGCAAGCCATTGATCGCGCCAAGGGGCAGGGTGGTCAGCTTGCTCTGCTGTTTGTCGACATCGACAACTTTAAGACGATCAATGATTCACTTGGCTATGCCGCCGGTAATGAGCTGATCAGAGAGGTGGCCAGCAGGCTCGAGCTTACCGTTCGCGGTATTGACTCAGTTAGCCGCCAGGGCGGTGACGAATTTCTTATAATCCTCTCCGACCTGGATTGCGAAGAAACGGCAATATCGGTTGCGCGGCGCATACAGCATGCTGCTAGCCAGCCTATTTTCTTGAGCGATATGCAGCTGTGCACGTCGCTGTCCATCGGCATCGCGTTCTATCCAGGCGACGGTGATGACTTTGCTGTCTTACTGCAAAAGGCAGAGCTGGCCACCCAGCAGGCTAAGTTAATGGGCCGAGATACATTCTGCTTGTACGACGAGCGCATGAACACCAATACCCACGAACGTCTCGGCCTTGAGCAGGATCTGCGACAAGCGTTAGCACGTGGTGAATTCGTTTTACACTTTCAACCGATAGTGCAATTGCAGAACAACGCACTGATTGGCGCAGAAGCATTACTGCGATGGCAGCATCCGCAACGAGGCCTGCTGGGGCCGGATGTTTTTATTACAGTTGCTGAACAGTCAGGGTTGATTGCCGGGATTGGCGAGTGGGTTCTGGATGAGGCGTGCCAGGAAGCAGCCAAGTGGCATAACGGCGGCTGCGATGCCTTGGTGGTGTCGGTCAACCTTTCCGCAGTGCAATTTCAGCGTGGCAGCCTCGAGAGCATTATCCATAAAGCGCTTGAGAGTACCGGTTTAGCGCCATCGATGCTGGAGCTCGAATTAACTGAATCCATGCTTCTGGAGCAGTCCGACAGTTTTCAGCAAAGGCTGAAAAGCCTAAAGCGGTTAGGGGTAAAACTCGCAATTGATGATTTTGGTACCGGGTACTCGAACCTGTCTTATCTGCAGCGCTTTCAGGTCGACAAGTTGAAGATCGACAAATCCTTTGTCCTCAACCTCAACGAGAACGAACAAAACCTCGCTATCGTCAAAGCAGTGATTCAAATGGCGCACAGCTTGAACCTGGAGACTATTGCTGAAGGCATTGAGGACCAACAGACCCAGGACATACTCAGATCGCTGGGCAGCGACTATGGGCAGGGTTACTATTTTGCCAAGCCAATGCCAGCAGCCGAGTTCTTGCGTTATGCACAAGTCGCTTCCTGATCTCTGGATAGCAGCCAATCCTGCAAGGAGATTGGCCACTGTGGCATCGCCAGACCAAACGCCATGACTTCGCATAATATATATTATGTTAAATAGGGTATCAAAGGACGTCAGTCAAGGTAACTCTGTTTATGCTCCATCTCATGGCTGGCCTCTTGCCTCTTGCTTCAAGACCATAATACCCCCAGCCACATCGCCAGCGTGAGCAACACCTGACCTGGGATCACGTACATCGCAAACTGGCGTCCGCCGCTTATCCAGGCAACTACGCATTTGCTTACTGAGTTGCTGCTCACAGCGATAAGCGCTGGCGCTACGATGGCAGTAATCGGTAATTGACCTGACTTGGCGAGCGCTGCAATGGAGGCAGTCGATGAATGAGCATCGGCAAAGCCAGTCAATGTTGCGGTTATCATCACTCCGGCCTGGCCGAACTGGTCGAGCATGACGGCGGAAAGAAACGTAATGCCGGTCATGGTAAGCGTCACGATCAAGGCCAATTTGAGACTGAAGGCGCCTTCAGCCTTGACGGGCTCATCATTAACCTCGCCAGCGCGCGGCGAACGCATCAGACACAGGCCGTAGATCGCGGTAGCTACAGCCCCGCATAGCAGCGGAATCCAGATTGGTCGCAACAGGCTGATATCGACGGCGCCAAGGATCAGGGCGACCTGCGCCATGGTGGCCAGATTGGAAAAAATGCCCGCCGCCGCTAACGTTCTGATGTTGCCTGGCTGGCTGGCTACAAAGTTACCCATCGCCGCTATGGTCGCTGTGCTGGAGGCAAACCCTGAGGCAATTGCGCTGATGACATAACCATAACGGGTGCCCAGAATGCGTACGGCAATATGCCCAACTGCGCCGAGCGTTAATAGCAGAACAGTCAGGGTCCATATTGTGTGGGGATTGATCGAGGTGTATGGATCGATATAGCGGTCAGGAGCCAGGGGCAACAATACAAGCGCAGCGATTAGCAAGATCAGCCCGTCGCGAATCTCTCCTTCGGTCAACTGGCCAAGCGCAATATCGTGCAGCTTTTGTCGATAAGCCAGCAACCCGGCAACTATTACCCCCAGTGCGATGGCTAGCCGCGGCTCGGTACTGCATAGAGCCCCCAGCACTAGCACGGTTATTAGCGCAACTTCACTAGTCAGGCCTGGATCTTTGCTCTGACTACGCCAGTAAGCGACGGCAACCAGCAACGCCAGGCCGCCTGCTGCGATGGCCAAAAGTAAAGCGCCACCAACCTTGATCGCCACATAACCTAGTAATGCGCTTATGGTGAAAGTGCGCAATCCTGCGCTGGCGCGGCTCTCACCCTGCCCTTTGCGCCGCTCCCGTTCGAAGCCTACCAGCATGCCTATGCCAAGCGCCGCTGCAACGCCGGTCATACTATTGAAGCTCTCACTCATGATTTACCTAGTCTGCCTTTGTAAGACATTGGCCGGAATACGCAGATTGCTAGAGTATACGCCCAGACCAGAGAAATCACCGCGCCGTGCGCCCGTCCATAATCAGATCCGGGCGCGTTCGAGCAGTTGTAGCACGAGTAGACTTAGCGCGCGGCAGCTTGCTGCGTCCAATCACCAAAAGGATCAGCATGCGTTAGCCAGTATTCACGGCTACGTTGTTCTTCTTCATCTGTCAGCAAACAGGCATCCAGGTCCGCATTTAACCTGGCAACGTCCAGGCCCTGCCCAATAAACACCAGCTCCTGCCGACAGTCACCGGTCTCCGGGCGCCAGTGCTTCATGATCTCCTGCAGGGTGTCGGCATCTTGCGGCCAGTGCTTGCGATCGACAAAGCGCCACCAGCGACCCGCTAAGCCATAGCGCATGAGGCTTCCAGCCTGAGACCAGCTCCCCGCTTCGTGCCACTTGCTCGCCAGCCAGAAAAAACCTTTGGAGCGCAGCAAGCGCCCGTTCTTCCATTCACTGCTGATAAAGTCGTAAAAGCGTTGCGGGTGGAAGGGTTTGTGCGCGCGGTAAACGGTCGAAGCGATGCCGTACTCCTCGGTTTCCGGTACGTGCTCGCCGCGCAGCTCCTGCAGCCAGCCGGGTGCTTGTGCGGCGCGATCAAAGTCAAAACGGCCGGTGTTGAGTATCTCCTTCAGGGGCACTTGGCCCATGACCATGGGAATGATTTTCGCGTGACGATTGAGCCCGCGCAGGATGGCGGCCAGCTCTTCACGCGCGGCCTGGGAAATCAGGTCTGCTTTGCTGATCAGTAGCACATCGGCAAACTCGACCTGCTCCACCAGCAGGTCAGTAATCGAGCGCTCGTCATCCTCGCCCAGCGTCTCTCCCCTGCTCTGCAGGCTCTCGGATTGTTGGTAATCCTCAAGAAAGCTCAGCCCATCTACCACGGTCACCATGGTATCGAGCCGCGCGATATCCGCCAGCGCGGTGTCGTTTTCGTCGCGGAAGGTAAAGGTCTCGGCAACCGGGAGTGGCTCAGAAATGCCGGTTGATTCAATCAGCAGATAATCAAAGCGTCCCTCTTTTGCCAGGCGCCCTACTTCCTCCAGCAGGTCTTCGCGCAGCGTGCAGCAGATGCACCCGTTACTCATCTCCACCAGCTTTTCTTCAGCGCGATTGAGACTGACGTCGCGCTGTACTTCGCCGCCATCGATGTTGATCTCGCTCATATCATTAACGATAACCGCGACCTTGAGCCCTTCGCGATTCTTCAGTATCTGGTTCAGCAGTGTGCTCTTACCGGCACCTAGAAAGCCGGAGAGCACGGTTACGGGGAGTCGATCAGGCATCAGTGAATAGTCCAGTCAGGTAGTTGAAGTCAAAAAGATGAGCACAATTATAGTTATAACATAACATTTAACAAGCCCTGCTCTGACCTCAGTGATTTCCATAACGCGATATTCAACAGGGATGTAGGTCTTGACCCAGCCGCGAGCGCTGCGGTACTCAGATACCTTCGCCAATAGGCAACTGAAAATAAGGAACCCTGATGTACAGCGTCAATGACATCGCTTTGGAAACCTGGCAGGTCACAGGTCTGCAAACGCGCGTGGCGACACTAGGAGAAGGCCCGGTCGCCCTCTTTATTCATGGTTGGCCGGAATGCTGGTACTGCTGGCGCGAGCAGATGGTTGCCTTGGCGAACGCCGGTTATCGGGCCGTAGCACCGGATATGCCGGGCTTTGGCGAGACCGCGTCTTTGCCCGAGATCAGTGACTACAACGTGGTGCGCATCTGCGCCTTTATGCAGGAGCTGGTAGAGCAAGCCAACGCGGGTGAGCCGGTGTTGCTGATCGGTCACGACTGGGGCGCGATCAACTGCTGGCAGTTCGTCCAGCGTCATCCAGAGCGGGTATCGCGGCTGATCAATATGAGTGTGCCGCTGCGGCCCATGGCCGATATCCCGCCGATTGAGTTTTTGCGTGGGTATTTTGGCGAGAACTTTTTCTACCAGATTTACTTTCAGCAGCCTGGGGTCGCTGAAGCCGAGTTCGATGCCGATCCTGAGGGCATTCTGCGTGCGCTTTACTGCTCACCGGATACACCGCGCGACCCTCCCCTGTTGGGCCGTTCTACCAAGGAAGGAGGCGGCTGGATTGGTCGCCTGGGCAAGCCCACCGAGCAGCCGGACTGGGTGACCGATGAGGCGTTGAATTACTACATTGATGCTTACCGCCACAGCGGCTTCGCCGGCGGCATCAATTACTACCGCAATTTAGATAAAAACTGGCGACTGATGCTGCCTTGGCGCGATAGCCCGATTACCTGCCCGGTATTGTTCATTGTTGGCAGCGCCGATATGACCATTCAGGGCGCAAGTGAAAACAAGCTACGGGAGATGATGAGTGATCGCTTACCCCATGTGCAGATTAAAATGCTGCAGGGCAAGGGACACTGGATTCAAAGCGAGGCGACCGCCGATGTTAATGCGGCCATGCTGGCTTTTCTAGCGGGCTGACTGGAGAGCTAAAAACAACAACCCCCGCACGTGGCGAGGGTTGTTGTAATGCCAGACACAGAATCAGAGCGCAGCGAACAGTGCCTGCGTGGGCAACACCCGAAAGTCGATCGACATCATCAGACTCAGCGCGGTAATGGCGATAATCGAGAAGCCGAACAACTTGCGCGCCCACACCTTATCGTCCACTTCCTGCTTGTAGCCCGACAGCGCGATAACCAGCCACCAAATGCTGACCAGCAGCGCAATCACCAGATAGCCGTAACCGGCAAAGCCGGAGAGCGACAGCATCAGTGCTGCGCCAGCAAACGCCACTATGTACCAGACGATATGCTGTTTGGCGACCTTGATGCCTTCTTTTACCGGCAACACCGGTATCCCCGCGGCGCTGTAATCGTCAAAGCGGAAAATCGCGATCGCGTAGGAATGCGGCATTTGCCACAGGCAAAAGATCAGCAGCAACAAGGCGGCGCCGGTATCAAATTGACCGGTAACGGCGCAGTAGCCTACTACCGGTGGCATCGCGCCGGAGAGACTGCCCACCAGCGTGCCGTAGACCGAGGTGCGCTTTAGCCAAAGGCTGTAGAAGCCCACATAGATAATGTAACCAAAGGCCGCCAGCAAGGTAGCGATGGGGGTAGTGAACCACCACAGCAGGCCAAAGCCGGCCACACCCAGCACTAGGCCATGGGTCATGGCCGCGAGCAAGGAAATCTGCCCGGTGACCAGAACCCGCTCGCGGGTGCGCTGCATATGGCCGTCGATATCGCGGTCGATGCAATTGTTCATCACGCAGCCACTGGCAACCACCAACGACAAACCAACCACGGTGGCCAGCAGCAGGGTCAGATCAATCTGCCCCTGCGCTGCGAGGAAGTATCCCCCGGCCACCGCGATCAGGTTGCCGAAGATGATCCCCGGCTTGGTGATCAACAGATAGCGTTTTAGCTTCACTTGAACATCCAGGGCATCATCAACATGTCGGCGTTGACCATGATCCAGATGGCCAGGCCCACCAGCATGACGATAATCAGTACGGTGAACAGGAAGGCCAACAGATTCCACCGGCCTTCCGAGGAGGTGTTCATGTGCAGGAAGCACACCAGATGCACCACGATCTGTACAACACCCATGACCAGCATGCTGATCAGTGCCGTCTCACGGCTGAAATCACCACTCATGACCATGCCGAACGGGATCACCGTGAGGATCACCGACAGCACAAAACCAATCGCGTAAGACCCGTAGCTGCCGTGCCCTGCGCCGGCCTCAGTAGATGCGTGACTCATGCGGCAACTCCCATCAGATAGACAATGGTAAACACGCAGATCCAGACGATATCCAGGAAGTGCCAGAACAGACTCAGGCACATCAGGCGCGTGTTGTTTTGACTGGTCAGGCCACGGGTCTTGATCTGCGCCATCAGTACCAGCATCCAGACCAGACCTGCGGTGACGTGCAGACCATGCATGCCGACCAGGGTAAAGAACGACGACAGGAAGGCGCTGCGATCAGGGCCAAAACCTTCAACGATCAAATGATGAAACTCGTTGATCTCCATGCCGATGAATCCGGCGCCAAGCAGGAAGGTCGCGCCCAGCCAGGCCAGCGCCTGGCTCTTGGCGCCACGATGGGCTGCCAGCATGGAGAAGCCGTAGGTGCAGCTACTGATCAACAGCAGGAAGGTTTCGCCCAGTACATAGGGCAATTCAAAAATGTCCTTGCCGCTGGGGCCACCGGCGGTGTGGTTGACCAATACCGCGTAGGTAGCAAACACACTGGCAAAGAGCACGCAGTCGGTCATCAGGTACAACCAGAAACCGAATACCGTGTTTTCGCCGCTGTCGTGGTCATGACCGTGATCATGCGCTTGTTCATGACCAGCGGCGTGATGGGAACTCATTACATCCGTCGACATGGGTTAAACCTGCTCTGCAAATGAGGTGGTGTTCAGCGTCTGACCGTGCGCTTCAAAGCGCGCGTGATGCTGGCTTTCGATGCGCTCGATCTCATCGGGCTGGACGTAATAATCAACGTCCTGGTTGTAGCTGCGAGCGATGAAGGTGGCGATCATGCCAATAAAGCTCAAACCGGCCAGCCACCAGATATGCCAGATCATGGCAAAACCAAAGACCGCACCCAGTAGACCAATAACTACGCCTGCGGCGGTGTTTTTCGGCATATGGATCGGGCTATAGCTAGCTGGGCGCTGATAAGCGGTACCCTTCTCTTTCATGTCCTGGAAGGCATCAATCTTGTGCACGGTAGGCAGCTCCGCAAAGTTGTAGAACGGCGGTGGTGAACTGGTTGACCATTCCAATGTGCGGCCGCCCCACGGATCGCCCGTCAGGTCGCGCAATTGCTCGCGATTCTTGATGCTGACGATCAACTGCGCGATCTGGAACAGAATGCCGCACAGAATCAGACCCGCACCGCAGAAGGCGACGATCAGGTAGGGCTGCCACATGGGATTATCGTAGTGGTTCAGACGGCGTGTCATACCCATGAAGCCCAATACGTAGAGCGGCATGAAGGCGACAAAGAAACCGCTGATCCAGCACCAGAATGCTCCCTTACCCAAACCTTCATGGAGCTTGAAACCAAAGGCTTTCGGGAACCAGAAGGTGAAACCAGCCAGGTAACCGAACACCGCACCACCGATGATGGTGTTGTGGAAGTGCGCGATCAAAAACAGGCTGTTGTGCAGTACATAGTCGGCACCCGGTACGGCCAGCAGTACGCCGGTCATGCCGCCGATGGTGAAGGTCACCATGAAGCCGAGCGTCCAGAGTACCGGGGTGGTGAAACGGATCCGGCCGCGGAACATGGTGAACAGCCAACTGAAGAGTTTTACACCGGTGGGCACCGAGATAATCATGGTCGCCACACCGAAGAAAGCGTTGACGTTGGCACCCGAGCCCATGGTAAAGAAGTGGTGCAACCAAACCACAAAGCCCAGCAAGGTAATGGCACCACTCGCCCAGACCATGGAGGTGTAGCCGAACAACTTCTTACCGGAGAAGGTGGAAATCACCTCAGAGAAAATACCGAACGCTGGCAGGATCAGGATGTACACCTCGGGATGACCCCAGGCCCAGAACAGGTTGATGTACATCATGGCGTTGCCGCCAAGCTCGTTGGTGAAAAAATGCATATCCAGATAGCGATCCAACGTCAGCAGACCCAGGGTCGCGGTGAGGATCGGGAAAGAGGCGACAATCAGGATATTGGTAAAGGTACAGGCCCAGGTAAAGATCGGCATCTTCATCAGGGTCATGCCTGGGGTACGCATCTTGAACACGGTGACCAGGAAGTTGACCCCCGTCAGTAGCGTCCCCAGCCCCGATAACTGTAGTGCCCAGATGTAGTAATCGACCCCTACCCCCGGACTGTAACCAAGCTCGGCCAGCGGCGGGTAAGCCACCCAACCGGTGCGGGCGAACTCCCCTACCCCCAGCGAAATATTGACCAGAATCGCACCGGCAACAAACAGCCAGAAGCTCAGCGAGTTGAGGAACGGAAAGGCTACGTCGCGGGCACCAATCTGCAGCGGCACGGCGATGTTCATCAAGCCGACCATGAACGGCATGGCCATGAAGATGATCATGATCACACCGTGGGCGGTGAAGATCTGGTCGTAGTGCTCGGGTGGCAGGAAGCCCTCGGCGCCACCTTGGGCGACAGCCAACTGGGCACGCATCATGATCGCGTCGGCAAAGCCACGCAGCAGCATGATGAGTGCCACCAGGATATACATCACGCCAATTTTCTTGTGGTCGACCGAGGTCAGCCATTCGGACCAGAGGTAGCCCCACTTGCGGTAATAGGTTAGTGCAGCGAATACGCCGAAACCGAGCAGCGCCACCACAGCCAGCGTGACCATGATGATGGGCTCGTGATACGGCACGGCCTCAAGGGTAAGTTTGCCGAACATCTTAGTTAGACTCCTCGATACGGGCGTTCATGTGCATGCCGGCCATGTCGGCATCTGCGTGCTCAGCGCTGTTCATCGCGTGGTGACCACCGTGGGCGTACTGCATAAGAATGTGCTGATAGAGCGTGGGGCTTACGGCGCCGAAGTAGCGCACCGGATCGGCCTTACTGGGCTCGACCAGCGCAGGGTAGCTATTCAGATCGAGGGTTTCCGGGTTGGCCTTGACCTTGGCGACCCAGTCCTTGAAACCGTCTTGCGAAGTAGATATGGCCTGAAATTTCATGTCCGAGAAGCCCTCACCACTGAGGTTCGCAGAGATACCATCAAAGCTACCTTCATGGTTGGCAATCAGGTGCAGCTTGGTCTGCATGCCCGCCATGGAATAGATCTGACTACCCAGCTGCGGGATAAAGAAAGAGTTCATCGCCGATTGGGAGGTGATCTTGAAGTTCACTGGCGTATCTTTCGGAAAGGCAATTTCGTTTACCGTGGCAATCCCCTGCTCCGGATAGATAAACAGCCATTTCCAGTCGAGCGATACCACCTGAATCTCGATCGGTTTAACGTCGGAATCCAGCGGGCGGTAGGGGTCCAGCTCATGGGTACTGGTCCAGGTGATGGTGCCCAGAATGGCAACGATCACACAGGGAACCAGCCACACAACCAGCTCAATGCGGTTGGAGTGTGACCAATTGGGCCGATAGGTGGCTTTCGTGTTACTGGCGCGGTATTTCCAGGCGAATGCCAGGGTCATCACGATCACCGGCACCACCACAATCAGCATCAACAGCGTCGCAGTGATGATCAGCGACTTTTCGTCCATGCCGACCTGACCCTTGGGGTCCAGCAGCGCCATCTTGCAACCGCCCAGCATCAGCAGGGGCAGCCAGACCAGGTGTTTCAAATATCCAGAGAACTGCTCTATTTTCATGTTGCGGCCTTGTTGGATGAACTGGCTCCGCGCCGTGAGCCGGACGACGGTGCCGACATATCTCCCGCATACATCGGATGATGCTTAAATGGATCAAGCCGCAGAACACCCGCGCGAGAACACGCGAATATCGCCATGGCGAAATCGATTTATCTGCTGTTGGAGTATTTTTTAGTCAGCATGGGTAGCGCTAGGCGCCGTCCTGCCGGGCGCTTGCCGGTGATGGTTGCTGGTGCGAAGAGATCGCCAAGCAGCGGACCTATCGGCCTGCAGCCAAGTGTTGATGACTTGGCAAGGTCAGTAATCCATGTGGCTGAAAACCAGCCTCACTGACTCAGGAGGCAAATATTACAAGATATTTCAAAGAAGACTGCAAACCCGCAGGTTGGCTGGGGCAGGGGTTTATACTCGCTCGCAGCGCAAATCTGCGAGCTAAGCTGGTTTTTTTATCAACCTGGTAACTCAGGCGGAATGCCCATTTTTACTGGGGCTGTAGCCTGTTTTTTCCGCCGATGGCGCGACTATCTTTAACCTGCGCAGCGCTGCGACCATGTGTCGCGTCAGCTTTATGGCAAAACCGGACAAATCCTTGATCTGTGTCATGCCTTTTCACCCGTGAAGCTGCTAGTGCTGCGCTGACAGCCGTTTGGCGGCACCCTCTGTGACCTCGTTGACTAATTCACCGGCGCAACGCAGAATCGTGCTTCACAGCCAAGACAGAACCATGCTTACAGCAACCCCCCCTCCCAGCCTGCAACAGCGCGCGTTATCAGCGATGAAGCTCTCATTGCTGGTGCTCATGCTGCTGTTTCTGTCTGCCATGGCCCAACAGAAGTCAGTCGCGCCCTTCTCTGCCGAGCGCGGCTTTGTTGGTCAGCTAGAGCAACTGGTTGTTGCTGCCCACAGCGGATCGTTAAAGCTTCAGAAAGACAGCTCCTCCAGGAGCGGTGCCCCTGAGCCAGGCCCAAGCCTGCACTGGGCCACAACCAGTAACTTCGATCTTGTATTGGCAGGGTTCGATAATGCCTCCACGCGAAACAGCCGCCAGCGCGATAGCTCGCCGCTAACCCCTGCCTATCTTTTACCTCCGCTCCGCGCGCCTCCTGTGGCGTAATTCTCAACGCTATCACCGGTTGTTATCGCAACAACTACTCTCATTTATAGTTTGAGTATTACCCATGAAATCGCTACGTTCACGAGCCCTGACTTACGGCTTGGTGATTGCGCTCGGACTGCTGAGCGCGTTACCCAGCCTGTTACCTAACTCTGTGTCTACCAGACTGCCGGCCTGGTATACCCAGCACACCATTACCCTTGGCCTCGACCTGCAAGGCGGCTCGCATTTATTGCTGGAGGCCGATACCCAGACGCTGTTTACCGATCAGCTTGAAGCCTTTTCCCGTGAGTTGACTGTCGCCATGCGCAAGTCAGCTATCGCCTACCAAAGCCCCTCCTTCAGCGGTGTGCACGCGGCATTGAAAGTTCATAACCCCGCGCAATTGACTCAGGCCCTGAAGCTCGCCAAAGAACTCGCGCATAACCAGGTTGACGGACATCAGCGCTTCGATATTCAGGCCGAGGACGGACAATTACTGATCCGCCTGAACAAGCAATGGCAGCAGGCGTTATCAAAGGATGCGGTAGAGCGCAGCCTGGAAGTCGTGCGGCGTCGTCTGAATGAAACCGGCCTGGTTGAGCCAAGTATTACGCGTCAGGGTGAAGACGGCATTCTGGTGCAAATGCCAGGCGTGGCCGATCCCCACGAGATTCGCACGCTGCTGGGCACAACGGCCAAGATGCTGTTTCACTGGCAGGCTCTGCCTGACGCGGGTAATAACGCAGATACCCAAATAGTTGCCGGTGCCAATGGCGAGCAGAGCTACCGACTCGAACGCCGCGTAGCCATGGCTGGTGAGCGTATCAGTGATGCGCAGATGGCCTTCAGCCCCGACACTGGCCAGCCGGTGGTCACCTTCAAGCTCGATAGCCAGGGAGCCAAGCTGTTTGGTGAGATAACCCGGGACAACATCGGCCGACCCCTGGCCATCGTTCTCGACAATAAGGTGATTACCGCGCCAGTGATTCGCAGCGTCATTGCTGGCGGCAGCGGCGAAATCAGCGGCAGTTTTTCTACTCAAGAGGCCAGCAACCTGGCGCTGCTGTTGCGCGCCGGCGCTTTGCCGGTGCCGCTGCATGTGATTGAGGAGCGCACGGTCGGCCCGGATCTGGGCAGCGATGCGATTGCCATGGGGCTCACCACGGGGCTCATCGGCGCAGCCATGGTGATCGCCTTTATGCTGGGTATCTACGGTACCTGGGGCCTGATCGCCTGCATTGGCCTATCGGTCAACATCGGACTGGTATTCGGTGTGCTTGGCGCTTTGGGTGCCACCCTCACGCTACCGGGCATTGCCGGTATCATACTGACCGTGGGTATGGCGGTGGACGCCAATATCCTGATCAACGAGCGGATTCGCGAAGAGGCGCGCCGCGGAAAGTCGGCTGCCATGGCCCTTAAAGAAGGCTTTGATCGCGCCTACAGCACCATTTTGGACTCCAACCTGACCACCCTGATTGCCATTAGCTTGCTGTTTCTGTTTGGCAGCGGGCCGGTAAAGGGGTTTGCCGTCACCATCGGCATTGGCTTGCTAACCTCAATGTTTACCGCCATTGCGGTGACGCGCCTGATGATGGAAAAAAGCATCAAGGGGAAAGAACGCCAGCCGCTGAAAATATCCGGTATCACCTGGCTGGATAAAACCAGTGGGCGTGGGATTGATTTTCTGCGCGGACGATTTATTGGACTGGCTGCCTCTGCGCTTCTGTCGATTGCATCGATCGCCCTGTTTGTGCAGCCGGGGCTGCACTATGGCGTCGATTTTACCGGCGGTACCGTGATCGAAGTGCAAGCTCAGTCGGTCACGGTTGATCAACTGAGACAGTCGCTGGAAACACAAAGCCTGGGGGCGGCCAGCATTCAGGAATTTGGCGATGATGGTCACTTTTTGATTCGATTGGCGGCGCCAGCCGGTCATTCAGGCCAGACAGCCACGCAGGTCGACGAGATCAAATCAGCGGTAACCCAGCTGCAGGCCACAGCGGAATTTCCGCGTGTCGATATGGTGGGCCCCAAGGTCAGCGGTGACTTCAGTGATCTCACCATACTGGCGATTCTTGCAGCCGGGGCCGGCATGCTGCTTTACCTCTGGGTGCGCTTCGAGTCGCATTTTGCCCTGGCTGCTACCTTGACGATTGCACTGGACCTGACCAAAACCATTGGCTTTTTTGCGCTCACCGGCGTCGAGTTCAACCTCACCGCTGTGGCTGCCCTGCTCGCCTTGATTGGCTACTCTGTCAACGACAAGGTAGTGGTATTTGACCGTATTCGCGAGAACCTGCGGCTCACCCCGGACAAACCCATGTTGCAGCTATTGAACGAGAGCATCTCGTCTACCTTAACGCGGACCATCTTTACCTCGGTGACCAGTTTTCTCGCCTTGCTACCGATGGGCATCGCCGGTGGCGCTGCGGTGGCCAGTTTCGCTCTGCCTATGCTGTTTGGCATCGTGATCGGCACCAGTTCGTCAATCTTCATCGCTTCCCCGATTCTGTACTACCTTAGCCAACGACGGAAACGTAAGGGGTTAGCGCAATTACGGCCCACGGCTGAAGAAATACAAAAACAACTGAACGCTATTCCCTGAGGAATTCGATATGTCCTGGATAATGCTTATTGTCGGCCTGGTGCTATTGATTTTTGGTGCCGACCTACTGGTGAAAGGTGCGGCCAGACTGGCCGCGAGTTTCGGCGTGCCAGCACTGGTAGTTGGCTTAACGGTAGTGGCCTTCGGTACCAGCGCGCCTGAGTTGGCGGTCAGCGTCAAGTCGGCCTGGTCAGGGCAAGCCGAATTGGCTGTGGCCAATGTGGTCGGCAGTAACATATTCAATATCCTGTGTATTCTCGGGCTAGCGGCGCTCATTTCTCCGCTGGTTGTGTCGGCCCAACTCATCCGGCAGGACGTTCCCATCATGATCCTGGTGTCCGCGGCGGCCACGGCCATGGCCTGGGACGGCAGTATCGTGAAATGGGAGGCGGCGTTGCTGTTTATCGGATTGCTCGCCTATACCGGATTTCTGTTCCTGCAGGGCCGCAAGCAGGGTCTGGAGACGGCTGACGCAGACACCGCCGGGCTTTTGCAGCAGAAGGCGCCACTCTGGCAAAACCTCGCGTTACTGGTTGTTGGCTTGGTCCTGCTGGTGTTGGGCGCGCGTTTTCTGGTGCAGAGCGCAGTGCAGATAGCCTCGTCCTTTGGTGTCAGCGATGCGGTGATAGGTCTCACGATAGTAGCTATCGGCACCTCGCTGCCGGAGGTCATGACGTCTGTAGTGGCTACCCTGAAGGGCCAGCGCGACATCGCTATCGGCAACGTAGTTGGCAGCAATATATTCAATATTCTCTGCGTACTCGGGTTGTCAGGTCTGGTCTCGCCGGAGCCTTTGCTGGCCAATATGCAAATGGCATCGCTGGATATGCCGGTGATGTTGGCTGTAGCGCTGCTGTGTTTGCCCCTGTTCTTCGTGGGTGCAAGTTTATCGCGGTTGGAAGGCGGGCTATTTCTCGTGCTTTACGCCGCGTATGTCTGGTACCTGATCGCACTCACACTCAACCTGGGGTATCTGAGCGACCTGCGAACAGGCATTATTTTCGTGCTGGTTCCCCTGGTGGCGGTCTACGTCACTACGCTATTAGGTGTCGACCTAAGGCGGCGCCTCAGATAACGCATGCGCGACGCTGTGCCACCTTGCTCAGCAGGCCGCCAGGCACGATGATGTCTTTGGTCCAGCCACAGTCGGCTTTCCCTGCAGGTAGCGATGAAGGAGTTAAAGCGTAGATGAACGACACTACAAAGCCGCTGTTTGGCACAGCAGACGCCTCTTATCAGGCGGCCGGCGAACTGGCGGGAATTCAACAGTTAGTGACTGATTTCTATCAGATTATGGACACCTGGAGCGGTGCAACCAAGATCCGGGCCATGCACAAATCCGATCTTAGTCAGTCTGCTGACAAGTTGACCTGTTTTCTGTCTGGCTGGCTGGGCGGGCCGCGGTTGTATCAGGAGCGCTATGGCTCGATCAGCATTCCCGGCTTTCATGCTCAGTGGCCGATAGATGCTCAGGCTCGAGATGCCTGGCTAGGCTGCATGCAGCAGGCCATCGAACGCCAGCCGTTCAGTGCGGACTTCAAAGGGTATCTATTGGCTCAGCTTAGCGTTCCGGCCAATCGCGTCGTACAGGCCAGTCAGGCCCGCCTGCAAGCCAGTCAGTAAGCCCGCTGCAGCTCGCAGACGCAGCATTTACATCAACTAGCTCCGCTGGCTCGAATCAAGAGCCAGCTTTACCAGCAGCACGCGCTCATTGCCAGCCGATGGCAGGCCCCACACGTCGGTAGAGGGTAGCCCCTGAAACGGAATACCCACCCATTTTTGCTTTGTACTCAAACAACTTTAAATCACCTTCCATATCGGGATTTCAACAAAAAACGCCGTAGTTACTAAGCGCTCAGATTAGCCGCAGCCTTCCAAGCCATGTATGGTAGTTACATATATAAGCGATCTGGCCCGGCTTGGTAATGTCCAATGACGTAGCCAGATCTTCTCTTCAAACGCTCTCAGGAGGCTACATATGAAGAAGGATCCCACTAAAGGTTTCATTGCACTACTCGGTTGGGCACCCAATGCCGTCGAAGCAGCAGCTACCTTCGACCGCCGCTATGTTGTTGTGGCACCTGAATGGGCGGAAGAGTATTGCAAAACCCATAACATCCCCTATCTACCCTGGAACTTCGAGCGTTTAAATGATCGCTCAGTGGAAATTGCACAAACCCTGAAAGACATGGGTGTCGATGTTGCTATTCCGCTATTCGAAGAAACCGTAGAGTGGGCTGGTGCGATCAACTCGGTGCTGCTCGACAACCCTCGTTTGTTTGGTCAAGCCATGCTGATGCGTGACAAATCGCTGATGAAGCGTCGAGCGCAGCTGGGCGGCATCCGCGTAGGTATCTTTGAAGAAGCCCATGACCGCGAGGACGTTATCCGCTTCCTCAAGCGCGTCAACCAGACCCTGCTAAAGCTGGACGGTGACCCGAACGATCCAATCCACTTCAAGGCCTTCGATAAGGCTGGCTGCCTTGGGCACCGCGTTATTCGTACGCCTGATGATGTTGATGCCATTCCGGATGATGAGTTTCCGTCACTGATGGAGTCGCACCTGGACGGCTGGGAGTTCGCGGTAGAGGCATGGATTCACAACGGCAAGATTCGCTTCCTGAACATTTCCGAGTACGTGCGCCTGGGTTATTCAGTGCATGTGCCTGCGTCACCTAGCCTGGAAGCCTACCGCCCGCAAATCGTCCAGCAGATCGAAAAGCTGATCAAGACCTTTGATATCGAGTTCGGCATGATTCACCCCGAGTACTTTGTTACCAGCGATGGTGAAATGTACTTCGGCGAGGTCGCTTACAGACCGCCAGGCTTCAAGGTTTTCGAGCTTCTTGAGCGCGTTTACAAGGGCTTCAATGCGTATCACGCAACCATGCTGGTATTTGATCCCAAAACGACTGAAGAAGAGGTCAAGGCTTACTTCCCGCGCGAAGTTGAAGACGCGACTGGCTACGCCGGCTGCTTTGGTGTTTACCCACGCCGCCGCGTTGTGAGCAAGCTGGAGATGCCTGAAGAGACAGAAGATCACCCTTACTTCGAGTCCCATGAGTTAACCACTCCGCTGGAAGAAATGGTAACCAAGCGCACGGCGTTCGGCACGCATTGGGGTCTGCTCTACTTTGTCGGTGAGGACTCTCAGGTGATGCACGACCTGCTAAAGCGTCAGGAAGAACTCGACTTCTACGTGTAGCGCTTCAACGACTGGCCCCCTATTATGGGTCGCAACAGTTTGAGCAAGGGGAAGTGTGTGGTGAACAGCGATACCATGAATCAGGTTGATGACAGCAAGCTGCAAATGTTGTTGTCGCGATTCGATGACGCCGTTCAGGCGATGGCAAGTGCACCTGCGTTTGCCAAGATCGGCAAACTCGACCGGGTATTTGATACCGGGCGTCGTGTTCTGCTGCAAGAAGGTGGCTGTGCCGCCGTCGCTGCTCGCGCCCAAATAATAGAGGCCGCAGGGGTCTTTATGGGCTCAGACTGGGATAGCCCACAAACCCTGGTTCCGGGACTGACCGGCCTCACCTTGCGCAGCCCGGATGCCAACACGCTGGTGATCGAAGCATTCAGCCAGCTGCGGCTGCTGGCTGTCTCGCGCGGGGACTACGCCCACCCGACCATTAGTGCCGAACAGGCGCATCATTTCCTCACCCAGGTTTTGGCCAGCAACCTTGTGCTGTTATTCAGCCCGCCCAGCGAAGCTGAGCGTGAGACTCAGGGCAAGCTGGTAGCGCTACCGCGCAACCTTCTCGAACATTTAGCAAGTTGTATTGGCTATGAATACATCATTGATCAACTGATTGATGAGATTTGGCGTATTCAACAGCAGCGGCCCATTCAAGTCAGCTCTGTGCGACGTATGATTACCCAGATAGCCATCTGCCAAGCCAATCCTGATATCGATCTTGGCACCAGCGGCCAAGGGGCGGATCGTCTAGTCAGCAGCCTTTTTGGCCCGACCCATGCGTGCCGTGAAGACCCCGGCGTAGAGGTCTATCAAGAACGGCTTGAGTATATGGACAACACCGCATTGCAGAGTGAGGCCACCGGCTTCGCTCGGGCAATGCACGACACCGGCCTGGTGTCTGCCTACCACACGGTCCTGGTCAGACACCTGCTCAACGAAGGTGAGCATCTGCTTTCAGAGGCTTTAGGGTTGTCATCCACCGGCCGCGATTGCCTGATGTGCTATCGCGAGCTGGCGCTCAGTCTAATTGATGCCTGCGTGTTTCCGGCAACGCCACAGGCCATTTACGGTTTATCGTTGATGCTGGAGCGCGGCATTCTGTATCAACCTCCCGTGGCTCCGGCGATGTGGCGACAGCTAGGGTTGCCGCTGAGCACCTACGCTCGTGATCGTCTAGCGATGGCGTTTGGTGATCAGGCTACGCCTGAGGCCTTCTTGCTTGAAGGCGTACTTTGCATGCTCGGCCTGCCGCTGGGCGTGGGTCAAGGCAACAACCCGACCTGTCAGTCGGCGCGCGCCCTGTCCATGTGGGCCTACAACGACCCGGACTACATGCTGCAAATGGTCACCTGGGCCGCGCGTGATAACGAAATCATCATGCACTTCGAAGGTCAGCCGGTCTCCTCCCAGGAAAGCCTGTCGGGTGTTGCAACCAGCCTGCCAATCGATCTCGATCCGGTCTCACTGATTGTCGTACCGCATCTCGACCGTATTTATGCCGAGATGGGGCGGCGTTGCATTGGCCGCGAAGGCGATCCGCACCGCTGGGTCAATCCGGAGTTTCATGGCTGGTGGTCTGGCCGAGGGTTTCGGCTGAATGTTGATGTGCCGACGGGCAAGTTAGTTGATCTTGATAATTTTTTACGCCACTTTTATGCGGCTTATCACCCTTTTCACAATGGCAACCAGCCCCTGATCCATCCACAACCCGCAGGTATCGCGGTGACTGATAGCGCTGCGCGCTTTATTGGCTGGCATGCGATTACCATTTTGCGCGTGACGCTAGACCCAAAGGATGTGATGCGCGTTTACTTCTTCAATCCCAACAACGATAGCGGCCAGAACTGGGGCGACGGTTTAACCGTGAGCACTGCCGGTAATGGCGAACGCTTCGGGGAAGCCTCACTACCCTTCGAGCAGTTTCTCTCACGTCTGTATATCTTCCATTATGATCCTCTTGAGCACGGTGAGATGGCGAGCGTCACCCGTGGCGAGTTGGATGAAATTATTGGCTATATACAGCGAAGCTGGGGCGCCGATCGGCTGCCTGCTGGCGAACTGCAAGGTGATAGCGGACCAGCAGCCTGATCAGCTTTCTGGCTGATCTTCTGCTGCTGATAGCTAATTCTCCCCTTCCTGAAGCAGCTGCAATTTCAGGGTGCCCAGTTGCTGGTTACCGGGCGTCAACGCAAGGCCGACATCAATAACGTCAAGCGCTTCCTTGCGACGCCCAATAGAGTTAAGCGCTACCGCGTAACCATAGCGGTAGCGTACGGTCGTTGGCGAAAACTCAAGTGCATCGGCTAAAGGTTCAAGCGCCTGCGCTAGGCGCTTCTGTCGGACCTGCAATAACCCCAAACTGAAATGCAAAGACGCTGCCTTCGGCAAGCGCTGCAACCCATCCTTTAACAAGCGCTCACCATCAGGGTCGCGCAACGAGCCGCGGTAAAGATCCGCAAGATTCACGTAGGCAGCTTCAAAGTATGGGTCTAGCAGCAGAGCACGCTCGTAAGCCTGCTCTGCCAGCGCCAGTTGGTTGCGTGCCTGATAATAGAGGGCTAGATTCACCTGTGCTGAGGGGCTATCTGCATTAGCTTGTTGTACCGCAACATACTCATCCAGCGCATTTTGTAGATCACTTCGCTGCTCTGCTGGCACCTGCTCTGGCGTAATATCCAACAGTTGTTCAACGGCGCTAATACGAACCGTGCGGATAGAGTCCGTTAGCAACGGCGCCGCCAACTGCCAGCGTATGAAGGGTGCGCGCCCCGCCAGCGCACGCAATGCACCAAGCCGCAACTGTGAATCAGGATCGCCCAGAGCCAGGCGGACATCGTCCAGCACCTCTGGCTCAGGCCAGTCTTGCAATAAGCTGGCGGCGGTCGCTCGGGCAATCATCGGTTGTGTTTGGTTACTCAGCAGCGCTAACAGTGCCTCGGGTGACTGCTGCTTACCGTTGCGCGCCTCATGCAGGGTTTGCGCATAGTCTTGATGGCCTTGTGGGATATGGCCATACCATTGCTCGACCTGATCCGCAGCCCATTGTGCGCTCTGCTGCTGGTGGCAACCGTTACAGGCATTAGGCACGCCAAGACTAAGAGTCTGGTCAGGGCGCGGAATGCGCAAACTGTGGTCACGGCGTGGATCGACGCCCATATAAGTGGTCGCTGGCATATGACAATCAACACACTGTGAACCGGCAACGTCTTGATGAAAATGATGCTTGGGTGTTTGGTATTCATCGGATAGGTGGCATTGCAGGCATACGCCATTGCCGGGCGCACGCAGTTCCAGGCTGTGAGGATCGTGACAGTCGCTGCAGGTCACGCCAGCGTCATACATTTTGCTTTGCACAAAAGAGCCGTGTACGAAGACCTCATCCTGAACCTGGCCGTCAGCGTGATAAAGCCCTTCATCCAGGTTGGCCAACAGAAAGCTCTCGACCAGTTGCTGCGCGGGGGTATTGTCATCAAAGAGTTGGGCGCGGCGGGAGTGGCAAGCGGCGCAGACCTGAATCTCGGTTTCAGTCGTTTTGACCAGGCTACGTTCTGGCCGGCCGCTTTCTGGGTTGTGCTGCCAGATGGCGTTGTGGCGTTCATCAAACTTCAACGTCAGCCCTTTCTGGCTGACTTGCTGAGCGCTCAGTTGTTGCGGCGCCGCTGCCCACTGCAGATGCAGCGAGCCTGGGCCGTGGCAGGATTCACAGGCTACATCAATATCGGACCAACTAGTCTTGTAAGCATTACGGACCGGGTCATAGTTACGTTGCAGGTTGGTGGAATGGCATTCAGCACAGGTCAGATTCCAATTGAAGTTGCGCCCGGTCCAGTGGAAGGCCTTGTCCGAGTCATCGCCATTAAACTCAGGATTGAGCTGGAACCAGCGCTGACCGCCCTGCTCTTTTAGCCGCGCATCCCAGGCTACGCTGAACGCCTGATAGCGACCGCCGGGTAGTTCCAGCAAGTATTGCTGCAAGGGATAGATACCGAAGGTGTAACGAGCCAGGTAATCCTGATACTCACCCTGTTCATTAGCGGTGTTAATGACGAATTCAGCGCCCCGGCGAGAAAAGCGCGTCGTTATGCCGCCGAACTCAAAAACCGCATCATTGAAGTCGCCCAATACGCTTGTGTCAGTGCTTTTTTGCATTGCCAGATCATGGTGCGAATCAGCAAAGCGCTCAGCCTGCTCCGCATGACAACCCACACAGGCTTCCATCCCAACAAACTCTGCGACCAATGCAGACTGGCCAGCAGGTTGAATGTCTATGATGGCAGGATGCACACTGGGCTTTTGCACCTCTGTGTGCTGAGCCCACCAGGCCGCTACAGCCAATAGCAAGACTAATATCGCCAACAGCAGAATCAGACTCTTTTTGCGGTCGCCAGCGGAGATAGTAGGTGCAGTGCTGCTGTCTTCTTTGCTTACTGGCGCTTTCTTTTTATTTTGCGTGCTGCGCATCGTTTTGGCCTTGTTCGCTCCTGAGCCGAGCCTTCGTAGCCTCGCCGCCTTCGCTAGTCTGCGTGTTGAATACGCGTACCCAAGGTATGCTGCTCACCGGGCTGCAACACGCGAGCATCAGGCCCGGCGTTAGCTGCCTCGATACAAAGCATGCGCAGATAGCCTTCGGCAGGAAACTCACTTAACCGCAGGCTTTTATCCACCCACGGGTTCCACACCACGACTGACTCACTGCCTTGACGCTCAACCACGACCGAGTTGTCGCCTGCATGCAAGCACAGGTTATCGCCATGACCATAATAGATGCGGTCCAGCTCTGCCTTGAACTGCACATCGCCTGCTTGGGTTTTGTGTGTCCAGCCATCCAGCGCATCGATATAACACGAGGCATCCAGCCCGCTGATGCGCGCCTGGTGAATACTGCCAACGGGTAAATAGGTATGTAACGCCTGACTCAACTTCATGGGTTCCGCGCCCATATTGGTGGTGGTGAGCTGCACATCAAGGCCTGCGCCCAGACGAAACTCGACATACACCTGCCAGGGCTCGCCCGGCAACTGTTCACTGATACAGGCGGCGGGCAGGTCAAAGCGCAGATATACACCCTGGCTATCTTCCGTGGCGGTGCTAAGCACCCACTTGGCACGCCGCGCTATGCCGTGTGCCGCCGCTGGGCGATCACCACCAAACCAGGGCCAGCATAGCGGGATACCGCCGCGCAGTGATTTTCCCGGCAGCTGCGGATCATCGGGGCTGACCCACAGCAATGGCAGCTGTCCCTTTGGCGTGCATTGCAGAAGATGAGCCCCTTCCAGCGCGATCCTGGCTGACACTTGCGGGTGATCTATAACAACAAAGGTCTTGCCGGCGGGGTTATCTATAAGTTGAATGCAGTCTGGCAGCATCAGCGAAAATCCATCGTGAAAATTCAAGGTTATCACGCAGGAAGCGTAAGTACCGCGACACAATTACGCTGACGAGCTTTTGCTATATAGGTCGCTTTATCGGCAAACTGCATAAGCTGTTCAAGGCTGGCATTACCGTCGCTCGATGCCGTCACACCAAAACTGCAGGTCAGCTTAATCAGCTTGCCTGCATAGTCAACGGTCATCGCCTCAACTGCCTTACGCAGTCGTTCCGCCATATCGCAGGCCACTGCAATATCGGCGCCGGGGAGCAGCAGAGCGAACTCTTCACCGCCGACACGGGCCAGCACATCGCCAGCGCGTATTTGACTACGTACCGTGTCGGCGAGCGACTTTAGTACCTGATCGCCAGCAGCATGCCCATAGCAATCGTTGACCTGTTTGAAATGGTCCGCATCAAATCCGATCAACGCTAATGGCTGGCCCGAGCGTCTGGCTTGATCAATAGTCGGTTGGCTCAAGGCAGCAAAAGCTCGGCGATTGTTCAGTCCAGTAAGCTCATCCTGATAAGCCAGTTCTTCAGCGCGCAACTTGGCTGCACCAAGCTCAGCCTGCATGTCCTTCAGCTCGGTTATATCCGTGGCAATCTCGATGCGCACCAAGCGTCCGTCAGGCCACAAAATCGCTTGATCACGACACTGATACCAACGCTGGGTAACCGTGTTGCGAAACTCCCATATATGAACCTCTCTGGGTTCACCATTGCTATCAAGCAGGCGGCCATTAGTGCAAAAGCTGCAAGGCCCCGATTGCCCCTGCTGCAGCACCTGCCAGCATTTGCGATTACCGGCTTCACCCCAACGTTTTCTGCTGTAGGCGTTTAAAAAGAGCAGATCGTAGCTTTGCATATCAGCTACATAGATCGCTGCATCAATACTATCGAGAACGGTCTCAAAGGCACGCTGACTTACGGTTTTTGACTGCTGATCCTGCGCTTTAGTGTCTGGCATATAGCTACCTGCTTACGTGCTGTGCTGCTGAAAGCCGTTATTCAGTTGTTGCTACCGAGCCTCGGCACATAAGGCCATTATCGGCGAAAGACCACGCCAACCCCAAGGAAATATTAAATAGCCATCAACCTACGCTGACAAGTCGATGTATGACATCATATTGCCGCTGTAAGCCCCATAACAATTCAACTCGTCGCCAGGGGAGTTCAAGCAGAGCCAAGGCCTGCTTTAGCTGAGAACCCGTTGGTCAACTGACCAACCAAACCCTGGAACCTGATCCGGATAATACCGGCGGAGGAAGCGCGACATGTCGTATCTGAGTCTGGCTGCCGTAACGGCTGCCTTGTTGTTATTTATATGGATTGGCCTCAGGGCCCGCCAACCCGACACCGGGCTGGACGACTACATTACCGCACGTAACAGTCAGGGCGCTCAAGCACTGGGGCTGTCATTTCTGGCATCTGGCATGGGCGGCTGGATTCTGTTTGCCCCGCCAGAAGTGGGCGCACTGGTCGGCCCGGTGGCATTAGCAGGCTACGCTGTCGGCGCCGCCCTGCCCTTTATCGTACTTGCCTTTTGTGGACCCGCTATCCGCCGTGCACTGCCTGAAGGTAGAAGCATAGGCGAGTTCGCTCAGGCCTGCTTCGGCGGCGGCGTGCGTCGCTGGGTCGCTTTAATCTCGCTGTTGTATATGAGCTGCTTTCTAATTGCCGAACTGACTGCAATCGGCGCCATCACCGGCATGCTCTCCGATGTTAATCCGGCACTGGTGATTGTCGGCGTTGCGCTGGCGACCCTGGTTTACACGGTTTGGGGAGGTTTGCGCGCAAGCCTGATGACTGACCGCTGGCAAGCGTGGATGCTGCTTGGCCTGCTGCTGGTTGTAGGCTATGTCGCGCTACAGCGTTTACCGCACATTGACACCAGCGCGCCTATGCCAGGCATTCCTGCAGGCGCTGCACTGGGTGTGGCGCTGACGCTAGTGATCGCTGTGACCGCCGCCAATCTGTTTCATCAGGGCTATTGGCAACGCGTATGGGCGGCAGAAGATGCGACCGCTCTGGGTAAAGGCGCACTGCTGGGTGGTATCACCACGGTTCTGGTGGTGGCGCTGGTCGGCGGCATGGCCATACTGACGGTTATGAGTGGCGCTGATATCGGCTCACCCCCAATCCCCTTCTTCGCTATGCTCAGCGACGCACCGGCTTGGCTAAGCCTGCTGGCGCTACTGCTGGCGTTAAGCCTGGTTGCCTCGTCGGTCGATACCTTGCAGAACGCCATCGCTTCGTTAGCCGTGACCGAAAAGAAAGGACTTTCTATCGTCGCTGCACGCTGGTTTACCGTGGTGCTGATGGTGCCGGTTGTGCTGATTGCCCTGCAGGGCATCTCGGTATTGCGATTGTTTCTGATAGCTGACCTGTTGTGCGCGACTGCGGTAGTCCCTGTCCTGCTGGGACTGTGGTCGCGGATGACACCCCTGGCTGCCATAGCCGGCTCTGTTGCAGGTTTGATCGGGGCAGTTCTGCCCGGCTGGGTCGCCAGTGCAAGCCTGACTCAAGGCATTCTCATTGCCAGCTTTCCCGGCGGCGTACCCAGCCTTGGCCCCTTCGTTGGCGCGCTACTCGCCTCCACTCTGGTCAGTCTGCTGGTTGCCTCTCTCGCTCCCCGTAGCGCTTCGACAGAGCTGCATCGATAAACGAGAATATCTCGATCACAGCGAATTCCGCGTAGACCATCTATAGTCATCTAAGCCAAAAAACAAAAAACAGAAGGCTGCGTTGACTATGGAACATCATGATGTGATCATCATCGGTGCTGGCCTGTCCGGCATCGGCACTGCTTGCCACCTCTCCCGCGAATGCCCTGAGCACAGTTACCTGATACTTGAGCGCCGAGACGCTATCGGCGGTACCTGGGACCTGTTCCGCTACCCAGGCATTCGCTCAGACTCCGATATGTTCAGCTTTGGCTACGCTTTCCGTCCCTGGAATGCACTGCGCACACTGGCTGACGGCCCAGCCATCCGCCAGTACATTACCGATACCGCCGAGGAGCATGGCGTCCTGCCGCACATCAGCTTTGGTCAGGAGACGCAGCACGCCAACTGGGATTCCAAGACACAGAGCTGGACTGTCAGCACGCTCGATAGCAAGGGTGCAAGACACCTGTTCAGTTGCGACTTTCTGATCAGTTGCACCGGTTATTACGATCACAAACAGGGCTACCTGCCCCATTTTCCGGGGGTTGATACATTTAAGGGACGCTGTATTCACCCACAGCACTGGCCGGAGGATCTAGACTATCGCGGCAAGCGGGTGGTGGTCATTGGTAGTGGCGCAACGGCGGTAACCCTGGTCCCAGCCATGGCTCAAGAGGTTGCTCATATCACCATGCTGCAACGCTCGCCCTCCTACATCATGTCCGTTCCCGCGCAAGATACCTTGACCTCCGTACTCAGCCATCTAATGCCAAAAAGCTGGGCCTACCGATTAGCTAGACGTCGCAACATTGCCATTCAACGCTGGATTTACAAAGCCGCTAAACGTTGGCCAGATAAGACCCGCCAGTTTTTACTCAAGGGCGTGAGTGACAAGCTGCATGATCAAAGTCTGATGCGCCACTTTACCCCTGACTATATGCCCTGGGATCAGCGGCTGTGTGCAGTGCCCGATGCAGACTTGTTTGCCGCCATCAACAGCGGCCAGGCATCGGTTGTCACCGATCAAATCAGCACATTTACCGAGGATGGGATACGTCTGGCCTCGGGGCGGGAGCTTAAGGCGGATATCGTCATAACGGCAACCGGCCTGCAACTCCAAGTGCTCGGTGGTACCCAGCTGACAATAGACCGCAAGCCATGCGACATCAGCCAACGTATGACCTACAAAGGAGTACTCCTTGAAAAAGTACCCAATATGGCGTGGGTATTCGGCTACACCAACGCGCCCTGGACATTGAAAGCCGATCTGGCGGCAGCTTATATCTGTCGCCTGCTGAATCACTTAAAGGCCAGCGGACTGGCCGTAGCCCAGGCCGCTGATCGTGGTGATAACCGGCAAACTGATTCAATGATGGGCGCCCTGCAATCAGGCTATGTGGCGCGCGCCAACGGAATATTGCCACGCCAGGGCGCTGCACTGCCTTGGCAACTGCTGAACGCCTACGAGCTGGACTCAGTCATGCTGCTGGACGACCCCATAGAGGACGCGATTCTAGAGTTGATACCGCACGAGAGCGGGAAAAAGGTGCCAGATCCAGGGGCAAGCAAAGCTACCGCCTGACTATAACAACCGCAGGCAGTTAATCAGCCGACGCCGACAGCGACTCAGCCGCATCGTTTTTTGGCTCGACCAAAAAGAGCGTCAGCAACGCCAATGCAGGCATGCCGCCCCCCAGTATGGCTGCCATCGGCCAGCCGCCGTGGGCATATCCCCAAACGCCAATCGCACTGCCCACGGCCCCGCCAACAAAAAACGTGGCCATATAGAGCCCATTCAAGCGGCTGCGCAGATCGGCGCTGAGGCCATAGATAGCGCGCTGCCCCAGAACTACGTTGCCTGAAACGCCAAAATCCAGGAGGACGGCGGCCATCACCAACAGCGCCAAAGAGCTGGCTGAGCCCAATGGCAGCAGCAGCGTGATCGCAAAGGATATTATGGCAAACAGCATAGCCGCGATAGTGGCTTGCCTGGTGAGGCCTGCATCCGCGACACGGCCAGCCAATGGCGCAGACACCGCACCGGCTACACCTGCTAATGCGAATAGCGCGATACCGGACTGCGACATATTGAATGCGGGACCGGCCAACAGCAGCGGCGTGGTCGTCCAGAACAAACTGAAAGCACCGAACATCATGGCCTGATAAAAGGCGCGACGTTGCAGAATCGGGGTTTTAAGAGCCAGACCACCCATGGAAGCCAACAACCCGCCATAGCTGATAGCCGCCTTGGGTAAGCGCGGTGGCAACACCAGCCGAATGGTAATCCCCAGCACCAACATCACCAGTGCAGAAAACACGAAAACCGCATGCCAGCCATAAAGATCGGTAATGAAACTGGCTACCGGGCGAGCCAACATGATGCCGAACATCAAGCCGCTCATCACATTGCCAACCACCTGACCACGACGCTCTTCGCTCGCCAGATGCGCAGCTAGCGGTACGATCACCTGAACCGCCACCGCACCCACACCAATCAGTAACGAGGCGATGAGAAATAGCGCTGCGTTATCAGCAAAGGCGGCGCCGATAACGGCCAGCATCGACAAGCCAACCATAGCCAAAATCAACTTGCGATTTTCTACCAGGTCAGCCAGCGGCACGACCAGCAACAAGCCGATCACATAACCAATCTGGGTCAGGGTGACGATCAAACCAGCAGATTCCGGCGACATGCTCAACGCACGACTAATAGGTCCGGCCAGCGGTTGCGAGTAGTACAGGTTGGCGACAATCAAGCCACAACATAGAGCCAGGAAAAACGTCATTCGGGCTGAGATGTGACGATCAGAATGCGACGGCGCGGTCATGCAAACTCCGGTGCAGGATAATGAAGCGGAGCATTAACGCACACTTGTTCGAGTTTTGTCGAAGTAAACTACGTCGAATAAAACAAAAGACTGTTTCACTCTAGGATACCTGCCTGTGCTACCAGCTATTGATCATCTCTTGCCGGGCTGCGCGGCGAACTTTTTCAGGGTAATCGTCGGACAGATACCAGATGCCCTCCAGCTCGGAGAAGTCCAGACCACGTCGCTCTGGTCGTGAGCCCGTGAGTCCGTGAGCTCGTGAGCTCGTGAGCGACAGAAAAAGTATGTCGCCACTTATCCAGGTATGGCACTACCAGTAGTGGTGAACGCTTTTATATAAGCTACGCGCTTGCTCACCCTAACGGGGAAACGCTAGGCACTACCTGACGTCAAGCCATACTGAGGCTCATCGCCTGCTGCTTCTGCTCATCGCTCAGAGAGTCACCGTCCATTGCCTGGGCCAGGCTCGCGTAAGCAGTGGTCAAGGCTGAATTAAGGCTGCTCAGCTGTTGCTGTGCCGCTTTAATCTGTTCCGGATCAGCACCGGCGCGCTGCAGTTCAGACAACTGCGCCTGTTGTTCGGCGATCTGCGCTTTCAGCTCGCGGATTCGCTTGAGTAAACTCTTGATAGTGTCTGGAAGATTGCTCTCTTCGACTGCCTGATCGGCTTTGCTCGCCGAGGCCCTGGCCTGCGCACGTTCCGACAGCGTCACTTTGATCCCTTGGCCCAACTCACGCACCGAGGTTGAAGGTGCTTCAGCGTCCTGATTAGTTACCTCTGGAGTACGAGCCGGCGAAGCCGAGGCAGCTGCAGCTGGAATGGAGTCAATACGCATGGTCACCTCTAAATTATCATGCAGCTATATCGGCCGCCATTGGCAAAGCTTTATCTCTGACTTGCATTTTGACGACTTTGGCCAGAAGCCTTATATTGCTGCCCGCTGTGTAAAACAGCGTCGTTCTCGGGGCGGGGTGCAATTCCCCACCGGCGGTAATGGAGTTAACTCCTCAGCCCGCGAGCGCTCTACCAGTGTTATCGGTCGAGGTCAGCAGATCTGGTGTAATTCCAGAGCCGACGGTGATAGTCCGGATAAGAGAGAACGTGCCAGTCGCCTGCGCCGCCGCTTTCCAGCGCCCGGCCTTGCCCTGCCCGTTCGCCCTGATTCACCTTGATCCAGGAAGTAACTGATGAATCAGAGCTCAACGAATTTCACTTTTGATCGCCGCAGCCAGCGCGTTGCTTTCATTCACGCCTCATGGCATGCCGACATTGTTTTGCGTTGCTTGGAAGGGTTTAAAAGCCAATGGCAGGAACGCGGTTATGATCCTGAACTGATCGACGTAATCGCCGTTCCAGGTGCCTACGAGATTCCACTGCAGGCCAAACTGCTAGCCAAAACCGGACGTTACGCCGCAATTGCCTGTAGTGGTTTGGTAGTAGATGGCGGGATTTACCGCCATGATTTTGTTGCCAACGCAGTCATTTCAGGCCTGATGCAGGTCCAGCTTGAAACTGAAGTACCGGTGTTGACCGCTGTACTCACCCCGCACCATTTCCATGAGCATGATGAGCACAAGCAGTACTTCAGTCGTCATTTCGTTAGCAAGGGGGAAGAGCTGGCCAGCGCAGCAGATGGCGCGATAACGCTAACGTTCGCAGCGAAGGCCAGCCAGTAAAAAATCCATACCGAATTAATTGGTATCGAGACGGAAGCCCACTTTAATCACAACCTGATAGTGGGCGACCTTGCCATCGGTCACGTGGCCACGGGTTTCCATGACTTCAAACCACTCGACATTCTTGATGGTTTTGCTGCACTCAGCGATCGCGCTTTCAATGGCTTCTTCAATGCTTTTGGTAGAGGAACCTGCGACTTCTACTTTCTTGTAAACGTGGCTAGACATCGTTTTCTCCATCTATGGATTGAATATTCTCACTGTAAGATGACAGCCAGATCCACTCAGGGTTCAGGTTGATTTGCCGATGCAAGGCACTCATGCGTTGCAATATGTCATCCCCTCCTTATAATTAGTAATGCAAATCACTATCATTATTTAGTTAATAGCTATAAGACAGGGAGTACTCCATGGCTGTGCGTTTTCCTCTACAGGCGCTTGCGCTGGCAATATCCACCTCTTTTTTACTGACCGCGTGCAGTGACGAAGACCAGACTGCACAGACCACTGCTACTGAACCGGCGGCAACAGCCCCCAGCGAGCAAAGTCAACAAACCGATAAAGCAGCTAACGAAAGCACTGCTAGCGCCAATGAGGTGGTTACTCATTACGCCGACCTCGCACATGCGACCTATGAAGATGCTCTGATCACGGCAAAAGCATTGGATGCTGCGACTGATGCCTTGATCGAAAACCCTACCGCCGAAAACCTCGCTGCGGCGAAGGAAGCATGGTTAGCCGCCAGGGTGCCCTACCAGCAATCCGAGGTTTTCCGCTTTGGTAACGCTGTGGTTGACGACTGGGAGGGCCAACTGAACGCCTGGCCGCTTGACGAAGGTCTGATCGACTATGTTAAGACCGAAGGCTATCAGCACGCGCTGGGCAACGACGGTGCCAACGCGAACATCATCGCCAATACCGAACTGAATATTGGTGGTGAGACGATGGACCTGTCCACGCTTACACCTGACCTACTCGCCAGCCTGAACGAAGTGGGCGGTTCCGAGGCCAACGTCGCGACCGGTTATCATGCGATCGAGTTCCTGCTATGGGGCCAGGACATGCATGGCTTTGCAGCAGGTGCTGGCGAACGTCCTGCCAGCGACTATGCCAAGGGCGATGATTGCACCAATGGTCACTGTGATCGCCGGGCAGCTTACCTCGATGCGGTAACCGACCTACTGGTGACCGATCTGCAGTGGATGGTGGGTCAGTGGTCTGCCGATACCGAGGGCAACTACCGCGCAGAGTTTGTTGCCATCGAGCCGCAAGTTGCTTACCAGAAAATGCTCTTCGGCATGGGCTCGTTGTCGCTCGGTGAACTGGCCGGCGAACGCATGAAGGTGGCACTGGAAGCTAACTCATACGAAGACGAGCACGACTGCTTCAGCGACAACACGCACAACTCGCACTATTACAACGGCAAAGGCATTCAAAACGTCTATACCGGGACTTATCTGCGCGTTGACGGCACCGAGTTAACCGGCGCTTCGCTGTCTGACCTGGTTGCCAATAACGATGCCCAGTTGGACCAGAAACTGACTGCAGAACTGGACTCCACCATGGCTGCTTTGGGTGAAATGAAAACACGTGCCGAGGCATCAGAGAATCCGGTCAAGTTCGACATGATGATTGCGCCCGACAACGCTGAAGGCGCCAAAGTTATAAACGACGCAATCGCGGCGCTGGTTGAGCAAACCGGATCAATCGAGAAAGTTGCCGCCATTGTAGGTGTTGATTCACTCCAGCCCGACGATGCAGGCCATAGCTTCTAATACCCAACGTTGTAACAGTAAAACCGGTGATGCAGCTACTTACGCTACCACCGGTTTTTTTGATTGCGTATCATCAGCAATCGCAACTACTTCTGATAAACGGTAGGTACGTTTTATGACTCGCCCTCATTACCGACTTAATAGACTCCTGGCTCCCTTAGTACTTGTGTCCAGCGCAGCACTTGGGTCGCAGTCCACCTACCCTATTCAAGACACGCCTTTGACCGGTGGCGAAGGCAGTGTAGAGCAGCACGATCACAACGCTTTTTCTTTACCGCAAAGCAACCTGTCGATCACCAAGCGTCTTGATTTCAGCGTTGGTAACAGCTTTTTCCGTAACCCCTGGGTCGTCGCCCCTGCCAGCACCGACGCACGTGACGGGCTTGGTCCCCTGTTCAACACGAACTCATGCCAGGGCTGCCATATCAAAGACGGTCGCGGCCATGCACCGGCATCCATTGATGAGCCGTCGGTATCACTTTTTTTACGGCTGGCAGTGCCGGCCGATCCTGAACGCGATGCAGAAATACTCAAGCGCCACGGATTTTTGCCTGCGCCAGTTTACGGCAGCCAGTTACAAACATCGGCTATCCCTGGCATGAAGCCAGAGGCCAACATGGTCGTGGAGTGGCAAGCAATTGAGCAAAAACTGGCCGATGGTACTGTAGTCACGCTGCGTCAACCGATTTACCACATTGAGTCACCCAACTACGGCCCGATGCCAGATAACCTGCTGATTTCGCCGCGGGCTGCGCCACCCATGACCGGTTTGGGCTTGCTCGAATCTATTGCCGAAGCTGACATTCTGAGCCGAGAAGATCCTGAAGATGAGAATGGCGACGGCATTTCCGGACGCGCCAACCGCGTCTGGGACAAGGCAAGTGAAACCACGGTGCTCGGTCGTTTCGGCTGGAAGGCAGCAGAGCCCAATATTCTGCAACAGTCGATGGGCGCTTTTGCCGGAGACATGGGACTGACCTCCACTCTAAGCCCGCAAACCGACTGTACGCCGGAGCAACAATGCGGTGCCTTCCCTAATGGTGGAGACAAGGAAGTCAGTGACAAAGTCGCCAACTTCATTGCCTTCTATTCCGCCAGTCTGGCCGTGCCGACCCGTCGCGAGATGGATGATCCTGAAGTTCAACAGGGTGCCGAACTATTCAACCAGCTCAATTGCGCGGGCTGCCACACGCCGACCTACACCACGGCTAAGGTGGAGCGCGAAGATTTGAGCGGACAGGTCATCTGGCCCTACACCGATATGCTACTGCACGATATGGGGCCTGGCTTGGCTGACGGCCGTGATGAATTCCTGGCTGATGGCAATGAGTGGCGCACGCCGCCACTCTGGGGCTTGGGCCTGGCACAGCAAGTCAACGCCAACGCAGGCTTTCTGCACGACGGCCGTGCACGCACGCCGGAAGAGGCCATTCTTTGGCATGCAGGCGAAGCCACAGCCTCAGCGGATCAGTATCGGCTACTGCCCGCGGCTGAGCGCAGGGCTTTACAGCGTTTTCTTAACTCCCTCTGAGCGAGATACTTTCCATGAAGCTTCTTTATCGTATTGGCTGCGCCTCGTTGCTGTCTCTGGGCTTGATCAGCAGCGCACAGGCAGAAACACCCCGCGCAGCCTGGCACGCGCAGATTGGTCACGGCTACAGCCAGTTGGCAGCCGCGACCAGCGAACTGGAAAAAACCGCTGACAGCTATTGCGCAGCCCCCTCTCCCGCCAGCATGCAAGCACTTAAAGAGCAATGGCTGTCCGCGTTCAGCGCCTGGCAGGCAGTACGTTTTGTTGGCTTTGGCCCGATTGAAGAGAATACCCGTGCCTGGAAGTTTCAGTTCTGGCCAGACCCCAAGAACCTGACAGCCAGCAAGGTGGATTATTGGTTGAACGGTGACAAAGACATCACTGCCGATGCCATTAGCCGTGACAGCGTTGCCATTCAGGGCTTTCCTGCGGTCGAATACCTGCTGTACGACGAGCGTATCATCGATACAGACAAGGCTCTGCCAGCAGAACGCAGCTGCAACCTGCTGACTGCAATCAGCAGTAATCTGGACGCCAACGCCAACGCCTTGAACACTGACTGGACCGCGCTTGAAGAGCGTTACCTGAGCGTTGAGGATTACGACAACGGCACCTTGCAATCGGCCATGCAGTCCCTGGAACTATTAGCAGACTGGCGTCTGGCTGCACCTATCGGTGAACGCGGCAATGGCAAACCCAATCCCTACGTTGCCGATGCCTGGCGCAGTGGACAGTCGCTCAACACAGTGCATGCATCCCTGCAGGGCCTGTCTGATTATTTCGTACCTGGTCTCACGCTCTTACTGGCAGAGAACGATCAAATGACGCTGGCCGGGCAGTTCAATCAACAGTTGAACAAGACTCTGGATCACTTTGAGCAGTTGCCCGCGGATATCGCCCCCCTAATGGAGACAGAAGAAGGACGGAAAAGCCTCAAGGCACTGCTGGAGGATGTGAATACCACTAAAACCATGCTGACTGGCCCTGTTTCCGCAGCCCTGAGTGTGGTGCGTGGCTTCAACTCCAGCGATGGCGACTGATCCATGTTAAGTCGTCGTCAAGTCTTGCGTGCTGGCTTGGCTAGCGCAACCTTGCTTAGCCTCAGCGGCTGCGCGGCATCACACCTGGGTCGCCGTAATGCATCTCTGCAGCTTCTCAGCGCGGTCGATGATGATAAGGGGCAACACTTCATCACCGCGGTAAGCCAAACCGGTGAACAAGCCTTTATGGTGCCTGTGAGCGAGCGCTGTCACGGCGGCTGCCCGCAACCTTTTGGTGATCACGTGGTGATCTTTGCACGCCGCCCGGGACGGCAGATGCATGTTATCAATACACGCAGCGGTGCCCTGCAACAAAGCATTCATGCCGGCGATGGCTATCACTACTACGGCCACGGCGTGTATAGCCCGGATGCACGTTATTTGTATGTAACCATGAATAACTATACCAACGCCGAGGGCCTGATTCGGGTCTACGATGCTATGGATGGTTATCGTGCTGTAACCGATTATCCGTTGGACGGCATAGGTCCGCACGAGCTGCGTTTGCACCCCGACGGTGAAACGCTGATTATTGCGCTAGGCGGTATTGAAACCCATCCGGACTACGACCGTATGAAACTCAATATCGCCAGCATGCGTCCGGCGTTGCTGCTGATGGATCGTCGTAATGGACAGATCACGCAGCGTTTTGCGCCGTCGCACCACCAGCTCAGCTGTCGCCACCTTGATGTCAGTCCGCAAGGCGTGGTCATCGCAGGCTATCAGTACGAAGGCCCAGACATGGATACCCCGCCGCTGATCGCCAGACTAGACACCAACAGCATGCGCTTTAGCGAGTTGGAACTGCCGTACGAAGAGGTAAAGGGGCTAAAAAACTATACCGCCAGCATCGCTATCAGCCCATCCAGTCCTTTTACGGTCATTACCGCACCGCGTGGTCACCGTGCAATCATCATTGATCATCACAGTGGTGAGCTTGTGCAACGTGTACCCGTCCCGGATGTGGCAGGCGCCCTACCCTATGGCGAAGATGGTTTTCTGGTTTCCTCGGGCTTGGGAGGCCTGTTTCTGCTATCTCCCGAGAGTAATCAAGCGCAACCGCATGGCGACTACGCGGTGCATTGGGACAATCACCTGACACCGGGCGTCTTTTCCTAGGTCGGCAAAGACAGGACAACTGCAACGCGCATAAAAAAGGCAGCCAACGCTGCCTTTTTCTGTTTTTGTTTGTTACTTGGCTATGGCAATCAGCGACTAGCGACCATTCGCTCTATGCATTGGCGCGACTCATCCGGCAGGTGGGTAAAATGCAGCCCGGTCCAGTACTGCTGGCCACTGATGCTCTCACGATTCCACAGGCTCTCCGCATCAAGCAGAAACTCGGTCATACCGTTCAGGGTCATGGGCAGGTTTATCTGCAACGCAAAAGAACGAAACAGATCCAGTGGACGCTCACTCAGCAACATAAAACCTTCTGAATGCAAATCAACGACGCGACCAAGATGATCGCCAGTGTCCAGATCAAAAACCTCAAGGCTTGTACTCACTGAATGCCGCTCCAATCTTCTTCGCTCTGCTAATTTTATCTCATCTACCACGGCAGGCTTCCTCGTCCACCAGACTGACATCATCTAAACCTGAGTGTGGCTCAATTATATGATAGCTAATAGCCATCTTTGGTTTTATTTTGTATAGCAATCGACATTTTTGGCTTTTTTAACATGCCAGTTGTCCGGCAAACGCTGTGATCGATATTATCTAACTCGGCCTATTAAGGTTAGGCTTGTTTCACTCAGAACCACAAGGACCTGCCATGTCATTTAACAAAGTAGTATCTGCGCTCTTTCTTTGCTGCCTTGCGCCATTAACGCTCGCCCACGAGTTTGATGCAGGCTCGCTGCATATTGATCATCCGTGGTCTCGTGCCCTGCCCCCGGTCGCGCCAACCGGCGCTGCCTATCTGTCTATCGCCAATCACGGGGAGCAGGCAGATGAACTGCTTGGTGCAGACACACCGGCAGCTGACAAGGTAGAGATCCACGAACATAAACACGTTGATGGGCTGATGAAAATGCAACAAGTGCAGACACTGCCCATTGCTCCCGGTGAAACACTGGTGTTCCAGCCAGGTGGCTATCATCTGATGCTGTTCAACCTTAAGCAGCCGCTGGTGGCTGGAGAGCATTTTCCGCTAACCTTGCACTTCAGCAAGGCGGGAGACGTTGAGGTCGTCGTGAATGTGCAAGCTGAGGCACCACCGGCACATACCGATGACGCCCACAGCCATCACTGATCTGAATCCTTGGACTCACGATCCAACAGATGAAATCGTGGCAGTTCGAGATGCCAGCGAATGGCAGCAAGGCGAATACTCAGCACGGCGAGCATCGCCATGACCGACGCCAGGTCGTCAGACCACTTGAACTGCTGCAGCACAATGTAAATTAACGCGCCCGCAATACAGGCAGTCGCATAGATTTCCTTGTGGAATATCAGCGGTATTTCGTTACAGATGATATCGCGCATGACGCCACCAGCAACGCCGGTCATCACGCCCATGATGACCGCGGCACTAATCGGAACTTGCTGTTCCAGGGCAACCTGGGTACCCACGACGGTAAAGACAGCCAAGCCAAAAGCATCGGCTATCAACAGACCACGCTCGTTAATTGGCCGGGTAAAGCGCACCCAGAGTACGGTACCTAGTGCCGCCAGCGTTGCCACCAGAATATAGAGATCGTTGCGGATCCAACTGACCGGATAGTGACTCAATATGACGTCGCGCAAGGTACCGCCGCCCAGCGAGGTAACGATAGCAATCACCAGCACACCGAACAGGTCCATTGATTTTCGGCCAGCCATCAGCGCACCGGTAATGGCAAATACCGCTACGCCAAACAAATCACAGGCATAAAACCAGCTCATTCACACACTCCACTGGCAGGTAATCAACGATAACCTGCGTTGTAATCCGCGCTTTGAAAGTGCCTGGTAGCTCATAGCTTAGACAGCTACGACAACGCCCCGATGGAACCCGGAGCGAAAAACCCAGTGCACGTTTACAACATTGCAGGCATCCGCGCTCAGTCCTCGCGGGTTGGGGTGCGCATGGTAACAAACTCTTCTGCCGCCGTGGGATGAATGCCCAGGGTGGCATCAAACACCGCCTTGGTAGCGCCAGCTTTTACCGCTACAGCCAGTCCCTGCAGCATCTCTCCGGCGTCCGGCCCTATCATGTGTATGCCGAGTATGCGGTCATCATGCTTATCAACCACCAGCTTCATAAGGCTCTGATCACTGCGCCCTGCCAGCGTATTGCGCATGGCGCGGAATCGACTTTCAAACACCCGCAGTTTATGACCTTTTGCGCGGGCGTCCTCTTCGCTTAGGCCCAGCGTGGCAATATTGGGAATGCAGAACACGGCCGTCGGAATATCCTTGTAATCGACCGGAACGTATTCCTCCGGCTGGTATAACCGTCGGGCAAGCGCCATGCCCTCAGCCAACGCTACCGGGGTTAACTGCAAGGTGTCGGTAACATCGCCGATAGCATAAATGGAAGGTTCCGTGGTTTGGTAATGCTCATCAACTGCAACAAACCCCTTCTTGTCCAGCGTGACCCTGGTGTTTTCCAGTCCCAGACCTTCCAGGTGGGGGCGACGCCCGGTGGCGTAGAGCACCAGATCAGTTTCAATGGTGTCGCCATTGTTCAGGCTCACCAGTAAACTGCCATCGCTTTGCTTGTCGATACGCTGAACATCGGCGTTAAAAGTCAGCTCCAGCCCTTTGCTGTTAAGCGTCTGCGCCATGTGTTCGCGCACGCTCATATCAAAGCCCCGCAGGAACAAGTCACCTCGGTACAAGAGACGCGACTCGCAGCCAAGGCCTTCAAATATGCAGGCGAATTCGACAGCAATATAACCACCGCCTACTACCAGCGTTCGCTTGGGCAGTTCTTCAATGAAGAAAGCTTCGTTGGAGCTGATCACATGCTCACGCCCGGGAAACTCGGGAATAAACGGCCACCCACCAGTGGCAATCACAATCCGCTCGGCGCTGTAAGTAGTATCGCCAACAACGACGTGATGCGCATCCTTGAGGCGCGCGCGCCCGTTTATCAGGGTGACACCCGCGGATGTCAGCAGGTTGTGGTAAATGCCATTGAGGCGGGTAATTTCCTGGTTTTTATTTTCCAGCAACCGCGACCAGGTGAACTCAGGTTTGGTGATATCCCAACCAAAACCTGCGGCATCGACAATATCTTCGGCAAAATGCGCGGCGTAGGCAAAGAGCTTCTTTGGTACGCAACCGACATTGACGCAGGTGCCTCCCAGGTAACGATCTTCAGCGACCGCTACCCGCGCACCAAAGCCAGCAGCCATACGACTTGCGCGCACGCCGCCGGAACCTGCACCAATGACAAAGAGATCAAAATCGTAGTCAGACATACGGGCCTTTTCTTGCGTCGAGGGGGGCTTGATATCATACCGCAAAGCCCCTCTCTTATGGCACCCGTGCGTGTACTCAGACTACTGCGCGCAAAGCAGCGGCAACTGGCTGTGTTGATGGTCGCCCAACCCCCACATAGACAAAGCCTTCACGCTCGACCAGCGCCGGCTCGTACTGATTACGCCCGTCCAGCAATAAAGGATTACGCATCAAACTGCGCATCAGGGAAAAGTTGGGTTGCCGAAATTGCTTCCACTCGGTCACCAACACCAGGGCGTCGGCACCCTGCAGGGCGTCGTAGGGCTCATCCACTAGTTGCAACTGCCCGGTCTTCACTGCGTGCGGATAACAACGCTTGATGTTGTCTGCGGCTATCGGATCGAAGGCCTTGATCTGCGCACCCGCTATCAGCAGTGACTCAATCAATGTCCGGCTTGGGGCATCGCGGATATCGTCAGTTCCGGGTTTGAAAGACAACCCCCAGATAGTCACCGTGAGACCACTGAGATCTTCACCCAACTGGTCTTGCAGAGCGCGAAAAGGCCAGGTTTTCTGCTCCTGATTGCGTGCCTCTACTGCCTCAAGAATAGGCATACGCCTATTGTGCTCGCCTGCCATATGCAGAATGGCGCGAATATCCTTGGGGAAACAGGAGCCACCGTAGCCGCAACCAGCGTAAATGAAGTGATGGCCAATACGTTGGTCTGCACCTATACCCTTGCGTACCTGCTCGACATCAACCGCAAACTCATCACAGAAAGCCGCCATTTCATTGATGAACGAGATCTTGGTGGCGAGAAAGGCATTGGCCGCGTATTTGGTCATTTCTGCAGCGCGCCGCGACATGAACAAGATGCGATCATGGTTACGCACGAAAGGCTCATACAACTGATGCATGACTTGCTGTGCCTGATTATCGTCGGTCCCTATAACAATGCGATCCGGTCGCATAAAATCGTTCAAGGCAGCACCTTCCTTCAGAAACTCCGGGTTGCTCACGACCCGGTGCAGGCCAATCCGCTGAAGACTAGCGCAATGCTGATCAAGGATATTCTGAACGCGGCAAGCGGTACCCACCGGGGCGGTTGATTTGCACACCACAATAGCGGGCTGAGTCAGCTTATGTGCCAGCTCGTTCGCCACCGAGAGTATTTGCGATATGTCTGCTGAGCCATCTTCCGCTGACGGCGTACCAACAGCGATAAAGACAACCTCGGCCCCGCGCAGAGCACCGTCATCCAGCGTGGCGCTGAAACACAGCCTGCCCCCTCTGATATTGCTACTCAACAACACTTCAATACCGGGCTCAAATATGGGAGAGCGACCCTCTTGCAGCATACTTATGCGCTCTACATTGCTGTCGATACAGGTGACACTGTTACCCATTTCGGCAAAACAGACGGCCGTGACCAATCCAACGTACCCACAGCCTATGACGCATATCTGCATGTTGTGTCCTCCTTTGACTATCAACCCGATTTCGCCATCATCGCATGACAGTTCCATTAATCAGAGATGAAAGCTTAATGAACGCCATTGCAAATAGGAATTACTTGCATCTGTTTTGATATCAGGTATGGTGCTGACTACGTGGAATGTATGAGCGGTCACGCCTTGGAAACCTCGCCTGAGCATCACTTGACCCGCATTGAGCGGGCTCTCAGCTATATTCATTGCCATCTTGATGATCCGTTATCCGTGCAGCTTCTAGCTGCCCAGAGTTGCTGGTCGCGATGGCAATTCCAGCGTGTATTTACTGCAGCCACCGGCTTTACCGTCGCTCAGTACATACGCGAGCTTCGCCTCAGCCATGCCGCCGAGTTATTGATCAGCACCCAGAAACGACAGCTGGACATCGCGCTAAGTTGCGGTTTTGATTCTGAAATCAGCTTTAGCCGCAGCTTTCGGCACATGTTTGGCTGCGCGCCCGGCGCCTATCGCCGGCGCGGCCAGCGCACCCGCATGCTCGCCGCCATCAACCTGCAGGAAATGCCCCGTCTGCCGTCGGCTATGCACAAATCCATGCTGTCTATCCGTGTAGAGCACCAGGAGGCCATCACGGTAAGCGGTATCAGTGCACCGATCAAAGGCCTGTTTTCACAAACACCAGACTTCACTACCAGCGTACCGGACGTCTGGAAGCGCTTGATGAGAACCATACAAGATCACGCCCTGGAACCAGCCCCGTCTAACTTGATTGGCGTACTGGACCTGACCCAGACAGACAATAGCCAAGAGAGCTTCCCCTACTGGGCATGTTTCCAGACTGACCTGAGCCCATCTTGCGTAGGACTGAAAACACTGACCATACCCGCTCAGGATTACGCGGTCATCCCCCACCATGGGGACATCAGCAGTCTGCAGAAGGCACTGGAATGCTTCATCGTGCACTGGCTGCCGGAATCCGGCTATTGCGGCGTCAACGGCTTTGACCTGGAGATGTATGACCAGCGCTTCCGCCCCGGCAGTGCTGATTGTTATATGGAATATTGGGTCCCCGTCAAACCACGTTGAGTCAGACGCGAAGCCACAGCAGACCTCATCTGGCCAGCGTGTCATGCACCAAATGGTTAAGTGACAGCCCCCGAACAGATATAAAATAGAATCATTACCATTTGATAATGAATCCACTACCTGTCTGGAGTCGTCATTACCGTGCGCCCCTTCTTTCGCTTAAGCCTTATCGCCGCCGCCGTTGCGGCCGCCCACCCTGGCCTCCACCTGCACGCACAAGAGCAGGACGAATATGTGCTGGACAGTCTCACGGTGTACAGCAGCACCTACCGCAATACCGCGACCAAGACTCAGTTGAGTCCGCAGGAAACGCCACAAGGCATCTCGGTCATCGACGAATACACGCTGGAGTCGCGCAACGCCGATACCGTGGCGCAGGCGCTACGCTACGTACCCGGCGTTAATACCGAACTGCGCGGCGGCGCAGTCACCCGATCAGATCTATTCAATATTCGTGGCTTCATCAATTACCAGAACTTCTATGACGGACTGCAGCTGCTGTACAACGATTGGAACCTGCAGCCACAGATAGACATGCAGGCAGTGCAGCAAGTCGAGGTATTCAAGGGCCCTACTTCGACTCTCTACGGCTCTATGCCACCTGGAGGCATGGTCAACCTCATAAGCAAGAAACCCTTGAGAGACGCGTATAACAGCATGGAGCTAAGTGTCGGCAGTAACAATCTCAAGGAGATCACATTCGACTCTGCCGGGCAGTTGGGCGACTCAGACTTGACCTACCGCTTCAACGGCCTGGCCAACAGCAGTGACGGCCAAGCCGACACCTCTGAAAACGAACGCATCATGCTCGCGCCCTCAGTGGACTGGCAGATCAGCGACGCGACGCTGATCAATCTCAACGCCTACTATCAGAAAGATCCCGATATGGGCATCTACACTACCCTGCCCGCTCAGGGGCTGTTTCAGCACAACGCCAACGGGGATCTGGACGTAAACACCTACAGCGGTGACGCCAACTGGAATAAATACGAACGGGAAATGCTGCTGATCGGCTACAAGATTGACCATCAGCTCAGCGACAACTGGAATTTCCTGCAGAGCTTTCGCTACCAGCATGGCGATGCCTATCAGGAAAACACTTACTCATCAGGTCTCGCAGCTGATCAGAGCACCTTGTCGCGCCGAGCGTATCTGACGGACGAAACCGGCAAGGGCGTTACCATCGACAACCAGCTATCAGGCATTGTTATAACTGGCGCGATCGAGCATAACTTGCTACTGGGCATCGACTATTTGAAATTCAAAAGCGACATCGGCTATGAAGATGCCGCTGCACCGGCGATCGACTTATTCGATCCTCACCATCATCTGATTGACGGTAGCCAACTGGATTTCGCGGCGTCCGGTTTGAGTAGTCAGTTTTCTATCGATACCGAACAAACCGGGGTTTATTTCCAGGACCAAATGCGCATTGGTCGCTGGGTGCTGCTCGCGGGTGGGCGTTATGACACCTTTGAATCACGAGAAAAGGGTATCCAGTACGGCCAACCGGTCGATGGCAAGGTCAAGCAGCACAACACCTCCTGGCGGGCGGGCGCGCTCTATGAGTTCGACAGTGGCTTTGCCCCCTTTATCAGCTACGCCGAAAGCTTCGAGCCCGTAGGTGGCCTGGATAGGCTAGGTTCGACTTACGAGCCTTCTACTGCAACGCAGTGGGAAACCGGTATCAAATACAGCACCGCTGACAAACAGACAACGGGCTCGCTAGCGCTATACCGTATCGAGAAAGAGAACGTACTGACACGCGATCCTAACGGCACTGCCTACGACAAGATTCAGGCCGGTGAAGTGCGTTCACAGGGCATTGAGCTGGAGGCCCGCACTCAGGTCAATCGCAACCTGAATCTGATGGGCAGCTACACTTATCAAGACGTAGAGGTAACCAAGGACAACAGTGGCCTGCAAGGCAAAACGCCGGTATGGGTCCCAGATCAGTCGGCCACGGCCTGGGCCAGTTATGATGTGTTCAACGGCCCGCTGGCGGGTATCACCCTGGGCGGTGGCGTGCGCTATATCGGTGAGGCCGAAGTAGATGCCACCAACTCCGATACAGTGCCCTCCGCCACCCTGGTTGATCTAAGTTTGGGGTATGACCTGGGCAGCGTCGACCGAGCGATGGATGGCGCAAGCGTTACGTTATCGGCCAACAACCTGTTCAACGAGCGCTATTACAGTTGCTTTGACACTCTGAACTGCTGGTTCGGCGCCGAACGCAGCCTGGAGGCCAGCGTTCGCTACGATTTCTAATAACATCCCACAGCGTGGCTCAGAGGTGACTTTGCCCGCCTCTGAGCCGGTTACCGACAGCACCCGCCAACCTCAGGTCAGATGCAGCATTTTGGGGATGTGGTAGAACACCAAGCCGAGCATACAGGCAGCCCCCAGCCACAGCAGAGCGATACCCCAGCCGCTGTCCCGGCGAGAAAATCCTGCACTTATCAATAAAACCCCGACAGAAAAAATGGCCAGACTGGCCCAAAAAAGCTCCTTCCCCATACGCTAACTCCCCCACATCACGAGATCCTGCCAAATTTGCGGCTATACCTAAGTATAGAGTTAAATCCGGCGATGGAATCAAATGTTCAAAACAGGCAAGTGTAAAACACCCGTGGCAGAGCAAGCGGCCAAGTGTTATTTGAGATTCTTAAAGGGGGATGGATCTAAAAAAGGCTTCGCTTATCAGCTCAAACCCGCATGAAAATTGGTGCCCGGAGCCGGGGTCGAACCGGCACGATCTTACGATCGAGGGATTTTAAGTCCCTTGCGTCTACCAATTTCGCCATCCGGGCTAGCGAAAGAAAACATAAAGATGGAGGCCGAGGTCGGAATCGAACCGGCGTACACGGATTTGCAATCCGCTGCATGACCACTCTGCCACCCGGCCTCAAAAGGGGGCTACCACGCTGAAAGCAGTACATCAGCGCAATATAAAACTGGAGCGGGAAACGAGACTCGAACTCGCGACCCCGACCTTGGCAAGGTCGTGCTCTACCAACTGAGCTATTCCCGCGTTACATCTACTACATTTGACCCTAGGGTCCCGAGAACTCGCGAGGCTATGCGCCCCACCCCGACCTCGTAAGGTCGTGCTCTACCAACTGAGCTATTCCCGCGTTACATCTACTACATTTGACCCTAAGGTCTCGAGAACTCGCGAGGCTATGCGCCCCACCCCGACCTCGTAAGGTCGTGCTCTAGCAACTGAGCTATTCCCGCGTACATCTAATGCTATTAGACCTTGATCTGCGAAACCTTGCAAAGCAATGCTGCTTGGCAAACCTCGCTGAGGCCCTGTTCACTTGCGTGAACTGTTCCTGTGTTGGAACGGCGCTAATTCTATCTTTCTACGCCATTGTGTCAAGTCATTGATTCAAAAAAAGTTATTTGTTGCTATTTTGATCAGTGTCGGGACGCAAATGTGGCCAGGCCGCCTTTAGGTAAACCACCATTGACCACAGGGTCAACACCGCTGACATGGCCAGCAAAACGTAGCCAAACACGACCCAGCCAGTCGGCTGTGGTGGATTAGCCAGCAAAACGACCAAAGCAACCATCTGCAGGGTCGTCTTGTATTTACCCAGGTTGGATACAGCGACATGCGCCCGCGCGCCCAGCTCTGCCATCCATTCGCGTAACGCTGAGATAACCAGCTCGCGGCCAATAATAATGGCTGCCGGTGCGGTAACCCAAAAATTAGCGTGATGCTGCACCAGCAACACCAGGGCGATAACCACCATGAGCTTGTCGGCGACCGGATCAAGAAAAGCACCAAAAGGCGTGCTCTGCTGCAGCTTGCGCGCCAAGTAGCCATCCAGCCAGTCAGTGACTGCCGCCAGGGTAAACACCAACGCAGCAGCAACATAGCTCCAATGGTACGGCATGTAAAACAGCAGGATAAAAATGGGGATCAGCCCGACCCGCATCAGGGTCAGGATATTCGGAATATTCATATTTTACAGCCTCGGTTGAGCCAGCATTCTAATCGCTATGCACGGCGGCATAAATCTGTTCCGCAAGTTTTTTGCTGACACCCGGGACTTTTGCCATTTCTGCCGCACTGGCGCGCTTCAATTCCTGCAAGCCACCAAAGTGCTTCAGTAGCTCGCGACGCCGCTTTGGACCCACACCAGCGATACCCTCAAGTGATGAGGTCGTACGTGCTTTACCGCGACGCTGGCGGTGACCGGTAATGGCAAATCGATGCGCCTCATCGCGAATATGCTGAATCAGATGCAATGCCGGCGAGTGGCCTGGCAGCACCAGCTCATTATGCGGATCATTCAAATACAGACTCTCCATACCGGCTTTGCGTGTGACGCCTTTGGCCACACCCAGCAAGGTCAGATCATGGATGGCCAGCTCTTGCATGACCTCCATCGCCATTTTCATCTGCCCTTTGCCGCCATCGACCAGCAATATGTCCGGCATTTTGCCCTCGCCGTCCTGAATACGGCTGAAGCGGCGAATCAACGCCTGACGCATGGCGGCGTAATCGTCCCCTGCGGTGACGCCTTCAATATTAAAGCGTCGATAATCGCTCTTCAGCGGCCCCTCCGGGCCAAAGACTACGCAAGAGGCAACCGTGGCCTCACCGCTGGAATGACTGATGTCGTAGCACTCAAGGCGCGTTGGCAACTCATCCAGATTCAATGCCTTCTGTAATGCCTCAAAGCGCGCCTGAATGTGTTGCTTGTTGGCCAACAGGCTCGCCAGCGATTGCGTGGCGTTACTCTGGGCCAGATCGAGCCAGCGTTTACGGTTACCGCGTACGTTATGCGTAATACTGAGATTGCAGCCACGCGCCTGACTGAGCGCCTGGGCAATGATCGGCAAGTCTTCATGGTCCGCATTGACGATAATTTCCGGCGGCACTTCGCGTTCGGCCGTGCCCAGGTAATATTGCGGTAGAAACGCCGACAACACCTCACCTGCGCTCTGTTCGATCGGAACCCTGGGGAAGTGGTTTTTGCTCCCCAGCACCCTACCCTGGCGCACCATGACCACATGAACACAGGCGCCACCGGGGGTAACATCAGCGGCGACAATATCAACATCGCCCTGCTCAGTGTCCATGCTTTGCTGGTCTTGTACGCGGCGCAGCAGCGCAATCTGATCACGTAGCTCAGCAGCCCGCTCAAAATTGAGTTCCACCGAGGCTTGTTCCATGGCCTCATGCAGCTCGTTGGACAGCGAGTTGCTGCGACCTTCAAGAAACATCACTGAGTGGCGTACGTCCTGCGCATACTCGGTCTTATCAACCAGGCCCACACAGGGCGCCTTGCAACGCTTGATCTGATACTGCAGACAAGGCCGCGTGCGATTGCGGTAATAGCTGTCTTCGCATTGGCGCACCAAAAAGGTCTTCTGCAACAGATTGAGACTTTCACGAATCGCGCCGGCGCTGGGATACGGCCCAAAATAACGCCCTTTGGCGCGCTTGGTGCCGCGGTGCAAACCAAGACGCGGAAACTCGTCATTACTCGACAGGAATACGTAGGGATAAGACTTATCGTCGCGCAACAGTATGTTATACGGCGGGCGACTGGCCTTGATCAGGCTCTGTTCCAGCAGCAGCGCTTCGGTTTCGTTGGCCGTGATGGTGGTATCAATCTGCGCTATGCGCGCGACCAGTGCTTCGGTTTTGGGACTCAAACCGGTCTTGCGGAAGTAGCTGGCAAGGCGCTTCTTCAAGCTCTTTGCTTTACCTACATAAAGCAAAGCGCCCTGCGCATCGAACATGCGATAGACACCGGGCTTATTGCTAGCGCTGGCCAGAAAGGCCTGAGGGTCAAAAACGATGTCGGTCATACTCACTGGTGGGATGTATCAACCATGCCGTTGCGCACGGCCAGTAATGTGAGTTCAACGTCACTGGTCACGCCCAACTTTTCAAAAATACGGTAACGATAAGTATTGACCGTTTTGGGGCTAAGGCAGAGTTTGTCGGAGATGCTGTTCACCTTTTCACAGCCGACAATCATCAGCGCGATTTGGATCTCACGGTCAGACAGGCAGTCAAAGGGCGATTCGCCACCCGGATTCAAGTGCTTGAGCACCAGCAACTGGGCAATATTTGGACTGATGTAACGTTGGCCCGCATGCACCTGCTTGATAGCGGCGACCATCTCCTCCAGTGCAGCGCCCTTGGTCACATAACCAGCGGCACCGGCCTGCATCAGACGCGAAGGAAAAGGCTCTTCATTACAGACAGTGACGGCAATAACCTTCATATGTTTGTCGAGCTGCGCCAGTTTGCGGGTGGCTTCCAGGCCGCCGATACCAGGCATGCGTACATCCATCAAGACGACGTCGGGGCGCAGAGCTCGAGCTTGGGTGACCGCGGATTCGCCACTGTCAGCTTCGCCAACAACCGTCAGGCCAGCAACATCTTCCAACATACGACTGATACCCATGCGAACCAGGTCATGGTCATCAACCACCAGCACCTTGATCAAATACCACCCCTTACGCAGAAGACCGTACGTTAGTTATTATTCCATCACTTGATCGCGATGGCGGCATCCTAGCTCATTGCCTTTTCTATACTCAGTCGGCGTCCAAAATGGGTACTTTTCGTAGAGTAAATCTAAAAAGCTGTCCGAACGCTGCTGCAGCCGCCACAATAGCAAAATGAGCACGCAGATGAAACGCCTAGTCAGTGCAATAATGCGGCATAGCGCTGCTGCAGATTGGCTTTTTTCCAGCACGGCTGCGCTACCCATACTTAGGTAGAATGGGAGCGCGTGCTCACTGTCGGCACACTGCTGCAAGACAACAAGGTTAGCCAAAATGACACGAGAAGACCGCTACGAACAGGCGGGCAAAACCGCCGTCATGCAGAACGTACACGGCACCATCAGTTTTCTGTTGGCTTATCCGCCATTCAACCAGATGGAGCATGCCCACCTGGCCTGGCTGGTAGAGCACGCTCAGCTGCGCTTCTATGCCGCCGGCGAGCATATACTTGACCCACAAGATGGCCCCGTAGAGCAGTTTTTCATCGTTAAACAGGGCCTTATTCGCGGCGAGCGTCTACTTGCCGGACAGCAAGAAACCGATACCACCTTTGAAATCAGCACCGGGGAATGCTTTCCGTTAGCCGCGCTATTGGGCGAGCGTGAAACCCGCACCCTCCACCTCGCGGGTGAAGATACCTTCTGCTTTACCATCAGCCGCGCCGACTTCGTCAGCCTGTTTCGCCGCTCTCTACCCTTCCGCGACTTTGCGCTACGCGGCGTCAGCAGCCTGCTTGACCAGGTAAACCTGCAGGCTCAACAGCAGGCCAGCGAAAGCCTGGGATCACATTACTCGCTGGATACCGGCTTGGCCGAGCTAACCGACCGCAAACCCGTGACCTGCGAACTCGACACGCCAATAAGAGCCGCCGTGAGGCTGATGCATGAGGCCAGTGTCGGCAGTATTGTTATTACCGATGCAGCGCAGCGGCCGCTAGGCATTTTCACCCTGCGCGACCTGCGTGGGTTGATTGCCGATGCAGCAACCGATCTGGAGCAGCCGATTAGCCAGGTGATGACTGCCAACCCAAGCCATCTACCCTCTTGCGCCACCGCATTCGATGCGGCGATCGCGATGACCAGCAAGCACATAGCGCATATCTGCCTGGTCGATAACGGGCGCCTTACCGGCGTTGTATCCGAGCGAGATCTATTTTCACTGCAGCGCGTTGATCTGGTGCACATTGCGCGCACCCTGCGCGAGGCGCCTAACCTGGAAACCCTGATCGCGCTGCGTAGCGGTATTCGTCGGCTGGTAGACAGTATGCTGGCCCATGGTGCCTCCTCCACCCAGGTTACGCGAATCATCACACTGCTTAATGACCACAGCGTATGCCGGGTCATAGAGCTCTGCCTGCAGCAGGAAGGTGATCCGGGTATCGAGTTCAGCTGGCTCTGTTTTGGCAGTGAGGGCCGGCAGGAGCAGACCCTGCATACCGATCAGGACAACGGCATTCTATTTACCTGCCATGATAACTCGGCGACCGAGCAAACCCGGCAACGCCTGCTGCCGCTGGCCAAGCGCATCAATCAGGCACTGGCGGACTGCGGCTTCACCCTGTGCAAGGGTAATATTATGGCCGGCAATCCCGAACTGTGTCTTTCGGCACCTGAATGGGCTGAGCGCTTTGGCCGCATCATTAACAGCACCACACCAAAGAATTTACTAGCGTCATCCATCTACTTTGACTTCCGCGTGGTGTGGGGCGACGCGGGTGCGGCGGAGCGGATGTTCCAGTCTGTACTCAAACGTATTGCCGGCAACAGCCTGTTTCAACATCAGATGGCGCAAAACGCGCTGATGCATCGCCCGCCTATCGGTCGTCTGCGCGAGTTCATTCTGGCCCGCAGTGGGAGCGAAAAAGACACCCTGGATCTCAAGGTGCAAGGCTTGGGGCCCTTTGTTGATGGCGCCCGCTTATTGGCGCTGGCCAACGGCATCGCCAACAGCAACACCCTGGTGCGCTTGCAGGCACTGCGTGAAGCAGGCGTAATAGAGCCATTGGATGCGGATGCTTATGTGGAGGCGTATCACTTTATCCAGCTAACACGCATGCAGCAGCACCAACAGCAGGATCGTGACGGGCGCGCACTAAGTAATCGTATAGACCCAGACAGCCTCAACCATCTGGACCGCCGCATACTGCGCGAGTCTTTCCGCCAGGCCAAACGTCTGCAAGCCAGTATCGCACTCAGGTATAACCTGTGAACCCGCTGCAATGGCTTAACAAACGCAGGCAAGACTCGCTTAGCCACGAGCAACGCCAGCGCTGCGAGCAACTACCTAACTCGCAGGCGCTGGATGGCACTGAGCTGAAAGATACCCGCCTGGTTGTCGTTGACCTGGAAACCAGCGGTCTGAACGTGCACCGCGACCTTATATTGTCTGTTGGCGCGGTGGTTATCGAGGATCAGTGCGTCGATCTCGGCAGCCAGTACGAATGTACCCTGTATCGAGAAAACCACCAGGTGACCGAATCCATCCTCATTCACGGCATAGCGCCTAGCGCCATCGCCCAGGGCGTGGATGCAGCCGATGCGTTGCTGGATTTCATGACGTTTTCTGGCGAGTGTGTTTTCGTTGCTTTCCATGCAGCATTCGATCAACGCATGCTACTGCGCGGTTTGCGCCTGGATCTGGGCTACAAGCTACGCCACAAATTTCTCGATGCCGCCGAGATAGCGCCTATGCTCTACCCGGAAGCCAACCTGCCCAAGGGCAGCCTGGACGAGTGGCAGGCTTATTTTGGCTTGCTTAACAGCCAGCGACACAATGCCGCGGCGGACGCGTTAGCTACCGCGGAGATCATGCTGATACTGTTAGCCCGTGCCCGTACCAGCGGCATCAGAACGCTGGGAGAACTGAATGGTAAACTGCGCCACTGGCGGCGCTTACGCCAAGCCCGCATCGGCAGCATCTAACAATCCATATCTGCAGCAAGTTGCTGCACATTCCCGGCCTTTCGAGTCATTGTCCGACCAAATGCAGCAATTTCGTCGCACGAACTCTGGCCAGCCCGATTGAATCCTGATAGTTTGCGCCCCCTTCATCATCGATCAATCTGGAGTTTACCCATGATCAGACACGCTTGGCTAAAATCGTCCTTGGCGTTAGCCATTACCGTAGCCGCCACGTCTGCCAGCGCCAATGGCATCGCTATCAACGAACAGAGCGCCAGTGGCATGGGCACAGGCTTTGCGGGCCGTTCTTCTTCAGCTGAAGATGCCAGCACCCTGTTTGGTAACCCAGCCGGCATGTCGCGCCTGGATCGTACCGAAGTGAGCGGTGGTGCTGCACTTATCATGGCCAAGACCGACATCGACAATGCCAGCGGCTCAGCTACCGGTACCAACGATGGCGACATGGTGCCTACCTCCGTCATCCCCTTTGGCTACCTGGTAACGCCGCTGAATGATCGCTGGCACGCGGGCATCGGTGTTTACGCCCCTTTCGGTGTCATCAGTGATTACGAAGATAGCTTCCAGGGCGGAGGCCACGGCAGGTACAGCAAGGTACAGGTAGTGACGCTACAGCCCACCCTGAGCTTTCAAGTCAACGATCGGATCTCTGTCGGCTTTGGCCCGACCATCAACCATATCAGCGGCAAGCTAACCAGTGCTTTTGGTAACGGCGAAGTAAACATCAAAGGTGATGACGTCGGCTACGGCTTCAACGCCGGTGTACTGGTAGATGTAACCGATCAGTTGGCATGGGGCCTGACCTACCACTCCAAGGTCGATTACACCCTGGACGGCCGCACGCGCCTAAACAATCTGCCTGGACCCGCAGCAGGCGCCAATGGTGAGTACGATGCCAACCTGGACTTCACTACACCTGAGTCGGTTGATACCTCATTGACCTTTGAGCTTGATCCGCAATGGACGCTGTACGCCGGGGCCACCTGGACCCGCTGGAGTCGACTAGACAAGATCGTGGTTGAAAACGACGGCGTTGCGGCACCATTTCAACCAAATTTCAGCGAGATTGAAGAACCGCTGAACTGGGAAGATACCTGGGCCTTTGCCGTTGGCGCGGCTTACCAGATTGCTCCACAGTGGACGCTGCGCACCGGTTTCACCGTCGATCAGTCTCCCGTGGGCGACAGCGACCGTACCGTGCGTATCCCCGTATCCAACCGCAAGGTGTTTTCTCTGGGTGCTGGTTGGGATGTCAGCCAGGATATGACTATCGATGTGGCCTACTCCTACCTGCATGAGAGCAAAGGTAAGATTGAGCAAGCGGCAAAGTCTAGCACCGGATCTTACAACGCCGATTACCGCAACAGCGCGCACGGCCTGTCGTCCCAGGTAACATACCGCTTCTAATCAGCGGTAAAAGCACAACGCAATAAAAAAGCCCCGATATGATCGGGGCTTTTTTTACCTACCAACTCTCATTAGTGATCAACAGCGGCACCTGCGCCACGAGGTACGCGAATATCTTCAATCATGTGCTGGATATGCTCCGGCGGTGCCTTGGTAAAGGACGCCACAGCCACCGAGGCAATGAAGTTAAAGATCATACCCAGGGTACCAATCCCTTCAGGCGACACACCAAACCACCAATGCTCCGCCGTGTTCAATTCAGGACTGATGAACTTGAAGAACACGATGTAGCTGAAGGTGAAGGTCAAACCTACTGCCATACCAGCGATGGCGCCTTCCTTGTTCATCTTCTTGGAGAAGATACCCATCACGATAACCGGGAAGAAGGATGCCGCCGCCAGACCAAAGGCGAAGGCCACCACCTGCGCTACGAAGCCCGGTGGGTAGATGCCGAACAGGCCAGCAATCGCAATGGCCACACCTGCCGCTACTCGCGCAGCCAAGAGCTCATGCTTTTCGCTGATATTTGGCGCCATGTTGCTCTTGAGCAAGTCATGCGAGACCGAGGTTGAGATGACCAACAGCAAGCCTGCCGCAGTAGACAACGCAGCAGCCAGACCACCGGCCGCAATCAACGCAATTACCCAGCCCGGCAGACCGGCAATTTCCGGGTTTGCCAGCACCATGATGTCGCGGTCGACGTACAGCTCGGTAGCCGCATCAGTAGGTGCATTGCTGAGCAGACGCTCACCACTGGCACCTCGCTCACCGGTAAAGCTTGGGCTGCCAGCGAACGGCGCGCCGGGGCCATACTGAATCACGCCATCGTTGTTCTTGTCCTGCCAGGCGATCAAGCCTGCGTTCTCCCAGGTTTGCAGCCACGCAGGGACCTGCTCGTACTGCGCATCAACCACGGTATTGAGCAGGTTGGTGCGAGCAAAAGCCGCAACAGCTGGTGCAGTAGTGTAGAGAATCGCAATGAAGAACAGCGCGTAACCTGCTGATTTACGTGCATCTCGTACTGTTGGCGTAGTAAAAAAGCGAACGATTACATGCGGCAGGCCAGCGGTACCTACCATCAACGCCATGGTGATAAAGAACACATCAATGGTCGACTTGGAGCCGTCGGTATACGCACCAAAGCCAAGCTCAGTACCTATCCCATCAAGCCGCTCGATTACCGACTGGCCAGTGCCTATCACCTCGCTACCAAAACCCATCTGGGGAATGGGGTTACCGGTAATCATCATCGAGATATAGATGGCCGGAACCATGTAAGCGAACATCATTACGCAGTACTGCGCCACTTGCGTGTAGGTGATGCCTTTCATGCCGCCCAATACCGCGTAGAAGAACACGATCGCCATGCCGATGATAACGCCGGTTGCGATGTCGACTTCCAGGTAACGCGAGAACACGATACCCACGCCGCGCATCTGGCCGGCCACATAGGTAAAGGAGATAAAGATTACGCAGATAACCGCCACTACACGGGCAGTCTGTGAGTAGTAACGCTCACCAACGAAATCCGGCACGGTGAACTTGCCGAACTTGCGCAGATAAGGTGCCAGGCACATTGCCAGCAGCACGTAGCCCCCGGTCCAGCCCATCAGATAGACGCTGCCGTCGTACCCGGCGAAGGCGATAATCCCGGCCATGGAGATAAAGGATGCGGCAGACATCCAGTCAGCGCCAGTGGCCATACCGTTGGCGATGGGGTGTACACCTTTACTCGCGACATAGTACTCGCTGGTACTGCCAGCGCGAGACCAGAGCGCGATTCCGATGTAGAGCGCGAAGGTCGCCCCTACAAAGAGGTAAATCAACGTTTGCGTATCCATTGCAGGACTCCTGTTCTTATTCTTCGTGGAAGTCGTATTTGCGATCGAGCCTGTTCATCTTCCAGACGTACACAAAGATGAGGATCACAAAGGTATAGATGGAGCCCTGCTGGGCAAACCAGAACCCGAGCGGGAAGCCGAAGAACTGGATATTATTGAGTAGATCGACGAACAGGATGCCGGCACCGAAGGATACCGCGAACCAGATGACCAACAGGATCATCATGAACCGCAGGTTTTCCCGCCAGTAGCCGCGCGCCGCGTCTTCTTTTGACAAGGACATTAGCGTCTCCAATTGTTGTTGTTATTACCCTCAACAAGGTAGCACCCGACTAGGCACCAGGAGACTAAGACTTTGGTCGCGTGCGCGATACAGGGCTGCGATATGCAATATAAAGCGCATTAAAAAACCCCTACAACTGATTGATTAAAATCATTTATACGGGCTTAGACTAGAAACAGAAGCAGGCACTTAGACTAAAGCCTCATGCCTGTCATCAACATCAATCCAACAAGGTAGATCCGCTGGCATTGATCACCTGTTGGTGTGAATAGTCGGCGCGCAACGGCGGGCTTACCATGCCGGTTTTAAGCAGATAGTCGACCAGGCTTTGGGTGTACAACAGGAAGGTATTGGTTGTGCGTCCATCGTCGGTTACCTCTCCCAGGGTGGTATAACCATCGCGGCCTTCGGCAATAAAATCATTGGTTACCATGACGTAGGTTGTGGCTGGTTCAATGGCGACCCAGCTTCCGCTGCCGTTTTTCACCTCTACATTACTGAAGCGCGTGCCTTTTGGCTGAGATAAATCCAGGTCCCAGCGCAGGCCGGCAGCGTATGGCTGAGAGCCGGTAGACTGAGCAGCATCCAGGTGATTGCTGACGGCGTCTTCTAGCGCGTCAACGACCTCCTGCCCGGTGATATCCAGCTCCACCAGTACATTGGTAAAGGGCAGCAGGGTAAATGCGGTGTTATAGGTTATATCACCGGCTGACATCGGAACCCTTACACCACCGGCGTTCTGCAGTGCAAAGTCGGCACGCAGGCTCGCGTCCAGAAACGCCTCCGCAACCAACTGCGCAGCATCGCTGCCTTTGGCCAGCAGGTTCGCGTTCTCGCAACCTGCCACTCCGGCACTGCGATTGGTCGATTCGCCAGGCACCCGTACCAGGCAGAAAGCCTCATTGGCAAAGCCAATCACTTCGGCCTTTTTCTCATCAATACGACTGCGGTAGTTATCCAGCGTGGATTCAGCATTTGCGTCCGGCGCTACTACGGTGACTTCGGGCACATTCTCCAGCAGTGCGATCAGATCGGCTTTTTCGCCTTCATCTACCGCGACAAAACCACCATTACCGTCGGACTTCTCAAAGCTATCGCCAATCACCAAAGATGCCTGGCCGGTGCAGCTTTCAACCTTGCCTGCAGCATCAAACTCAACCTGCATCAGACCAAAGGCCTTGGCATATTCCCACGCCTGACCGATACACACGGTATCACCATCCAGATTTGTCACCTGCGTCGGATAAGGCCCTGACGCGCTGTAACCCACCGAGTTGAAATCGCCCAGTAAGCTGTGCGAGTCGCCACCGATGATCACATCCACCCCCGACAGTTTGGCTGCTATAGTCTTGTCGTTTTCGTAGCCTTGGTGAGTCAACAGCACGATGTGCTCAACGCCCTGCTCTTTCAGGTCATCGATGGCATCTTGCGCGGCCTGGGTTTCATCCAGAAACACGGTGCTGTTTAGCGGGCGTGAGGAGTTCTGCGTCTTACCTTTGATGTCGATACCGATGATGCCCACCTTCTGCCCATCCACTTCCTTGATGGTATAAGGCTTGATGTAGTCATCTTCAGCCGCTGGAGCCAAAGGCGTGCCAACTGCGGGCTTCACATTGGCTGCCAATACGGGCGTATTGCACTCATCGCTGGCCAGTGATTCGAGAAAGGTCTTCAGGCCTTCGTCACTGTCATCAAATTCGTGGTTGCCCAGAGCAAAGGCATCAAAACAGACGGTGTTCATCATCTGCGCGTCAGCTTCACCCTGATAAAAGGTGTAATACAGCGTACCGGTGATAGCGTCACCGGCGTGCAGTTTGATCAGATTGGGGAATTGCTCCTCGGCTTCAGCGAAGAGTGTAGTGAGACGTGAAAAACCTCCCAGCTCAACCTGCATGTCCTTGCCATCCAGGCGCATGCTGGTGCCAGCAAAGGGCTCGAGCTGAGAGTGATGGTCGTTTACATGGGCAATAGAGAGGGTAAGCCTGGAATCGGCAGAGGTGTCTTCTTCCTTTTTGTCACTGTCGCTGTTACAGCCGACCAACGACAACGACAACATTGCTCCCAGCAAACTCTTGCGCGGTAGATCCAGCATGACTGACTTCCTGTGTTTTGACTAAAAGTCAGAACACCCTATTCAGTCTTGGTTACCTCACCGTGGCTGTTTCATGACGGAGCCATGAAACAGCCATCAGCAGTAAAGCCAAAGGTTTACTCTTTTGGCAACGCGTAGGCGATTACCGCGTCGCCCGCTTTGGTGCCGGTTGAACCATGCCCACCGGCTACCACCACCAGGTATTGACGACCGTCCGCCCCCAGATAAGTGGAAGGCGTAGCCTGGCCGCCAGCTGGCAAGCGTGACTTCCAGCGCTCTTCACCCGTGCGCAGGTCATAACCGCGAACGTAGTAGTCCAGGGTGCCGCTCAGGAAAGCGACGCCGCCACGGGTAACAATAGGGCCACCGATGCCGGGTACACCCATCTCAAAGGGCAAGGGAACCGGCGCCAGATCGCGCACAGTGCCGTTCACTCGCTGATAGCGGGTTTCACCTGTAGTCAGGTCTACTCCTGCCACATAGCCCCAGGCTGGTGCCTGACAAGGCAAGCCAACGGGTGAAGTAAATGGCCCCATGGTGGTTGCGTAAGGCGCACCAAAGTTTTCATTGATGATCGGCTCACCCTCTTTGGTCACGATGCGGCTGGTGCCATCATCGCGTGGCGTCAGCTTGGACGTGAACGCCAGGTAAACCGGCATGGCGAACATGATCTGACGATCAGGATCGATCGCTACCGCACCCCAGTTGAAGGTCCCAAAGTTGCCTGGGTACACCAGCGTGCCCTGCTCCGACGGCGGCGTGTAGCGGCCTTCATAGCGCAGTTGCTGAAACTGGATGCGGCACGCCAGCTGGTCAAACATGGTCGCGCCCCACATGTCCTTGCCGGTCAGGGTTGGGGGATTGAACGAAATCGCCGATACCGGCTGCGTCGGTGCAGTAAAGTCGCCTTCGGCTGCACCCTGGGGCACAGGTACTTCGGTTACCGGCAGCACAGGCTCACCCGTCACCCGGTTCAATACATAGATTTCACCCTGTTTGGTCGGTGCTACCAGCGCCGGAATGCGCTGCCCCTGAATATTCAGGTCGACCAGACTCGGCTGTGCCGGTACGTCGTAGTCCCACAGGTCGTGATGTACGGTCTGGAATACCCACTCGACTTTGCCGGTGCTGGCATTGAGCGCCAGGATCGAGGACGAGTACTTTTCTACCGCGTCATTGCGATTACCACCAAACTGGTCAGGCGACTGATTACCCATCGGCAGATAGACGATATCCAGCTCAGGGTCGTAGCTCGACACGCTCCAGGAGTTAGGCGCATTTTCCGAATAGGTATCACCCTCGGCGATAGGCGCGGTGGAGTCCGGGTTTTTGCTATCGAAGTTCCATACCAGGTCGCCGGTATAGATGTCGAAGGCCCGAATAACGCCGGATGGCGAAGTAGTCGACGCATTATCATTAACCGCGCCGCCGACAATGATGACCTTATCAGTCACGACCGGCGGTGACGTGGAGTAGTAGGAACCGGGCGTCACATTAGGCATGTTAGCCCACAGGTTCACGGTGCCATCATCGCCACCAAAACCAGGGCAGATGCTGCCGTCTTCGGCGCTTATTGCAATCAGGCGACCATCGGATGTCGGCACAAACAAGCGTTTGCGGCAGATACCGACCGCGCCACCCGCGTAGCCAACGTCACGCTTGACCTGTGGATTGGCATCGCCAGACATAGCCTGACCGGCCGCCACGTTCTGGGCAACGCCAGCTGCTTTGTCCGTCACCTCAGAGGCGCTCATCTGCAAGCGTGCAGCGTTGTCCATACCATTGTTATTAACGGCTTGCGCCTGCTCTGCCGCAGGGCCTGCATCATGATAGGACACACCACGGCACGTCATGTGCTGCGTGGTCACCGTCGGTGGTTGCTTGAGCTGTGGATCAAAGCGCCACAACTCTTCACCGGTGGTCGGATCCAGCGTAATCACCGTACCATAAGGCGTGCACAGGTACATGCGGTCATCCACCACCAAGGGAGTTACCTCATAGGTAGTCTCACCCGGGTCCGCGCCATCGCGAATTTGCCCGGTGTGATAACGCCACACTTCCTGCAACTCGCCCAGATTATTTGGGGTGATTTGTGCCAACGGAGAAAACCGCTGACCGGCAGCAGTGCGGCCGTAGGCATGCCACTCACCTTCAGGCACAGCATCAGCCGCAACTTGCTCGCTGACGGGTGCAGTCATGCGCTCTTCGCTGAAGGCGCCCTGAATTCCCTGGGTTTGAGTCAAGGCATACCCGGCAACCCCCGCCGACACCAGCAGCGAAAGACTCAGCATGCCGGTATAAGCGATCTGACTGGTCTTGTAGCGCATACTGCGGCGCACCGCCGGTATCAGCAAAAGTACGCCCAAGCCAAAAAGCAGGCCGCCACGCGGCGTCAACGCCCACCAGTCAAAGCCCACTTCCCATACTGACCAGGCCAGCGTCGCCAGGAGTGCAACGGCATAGACCATCAGCCCCACTGCGCGCTTGGCCAGCAGTAACAAACCCGCAGCAGCCAACAGTAGGCCCAACACCAAATAGAACCAGCTGCCTCCCAGCACTCCTAGCCAAGTGCCACCCACAACACAGGCAAGAGCACACAGTAATATCAGCAGTGCGATTAGAACGCGCAGCATAATTCCTCCAGTATTTCAGAATGTTTCAATGCCGTCATTGTAGCTGATGCGCTAAGCTTTGACTTTAACCTGACCTATTCAGAGGGCTGCTCATGCCGCGTTTATCGCTATTTGCTATTTTGTTTACCTCACTGATTTCGACATCCGTCAGCGCCCTTTCACTGTCTGACCTCAGTCAACAGGATGCTGGTGCGGGCCTCAAGGACGCGCTGATTCAGGGTGCCGACATGGCGGTGAAAGAGTTGAGTGCCCCTGGCGGCTTCAGCGACAACCCGGATGTGCGCATCGAATTACCGGGCAATCTTGGCAAAGCGTCCCGTACCCTGAAGATGATGGGCATGGGCGGCCAGATCAGCCAACTGGAAGATAAGATGAATCAGGCAGCAGAGGCAGCTGTGCCCCAGGCCCAGAGCCTGCTGGTAGAAGCTATTCGCAACATGAGCGTGCAAGATGCCAAAGCTATTCTGACCGGCCCCAATGATTCCGCCACCAACTACCTGGAAAGCAGCAGCCGTGATCAGATTCGCGCCCTGTTCTTGCCGGTCGTCAAAAATGCCACTGACCAGGTGGGCCTGGCGCAGCAATACAATACCTTTGCCTCGCAAGCCGCCAACTTTGGCGTTGTCGACAGCAAGGACGCCAGCGTCGAAGGCTACGTGACAGAACGCACACTGGATGGCTTATTCGAAATCATGGCCGCGCAAGAGGCAGACATCCGCAGTAACCCGGCGCAGGCAGCAACCAACATCGCGAAACGCGTGTTCGGTAGTTTGCAATAGGCGTTAACGCTCGCTTGATCACTAAACAACGCCGCACTTGGAGTGCGGCGTTGTCGTTCAGCCCCTCAGCAAATCAGCTAATGCCGTGGTAACGCGTCGCGTCATATCGTACGTGTAGTCGTTGGTCGCGATCGGATGCGAGCCTAGGCGCACCAGACTCAGCTCCGCGCCCGGATTCACATGCACCAATTGCCCATGCACGCCCATAGCCTCAAATACTCCGTCCGGGTTGTGCGCTACCCACCACTGATTGTGATAGGAATAGCCGTCCATGCCCGCACGACCAAAGCGCGCAAAAGCCTCACGATCAGCACCACGCTGAATCTCCTCGATCAGTTCTGCCGGTACCACCTGCTGGCCGTTGTAGCGGCCATTCTGGCGCAGCATTTCGGCAAACCGGCCAAGGTCACGCAGGCTGGCATTCAACCCTGCCCCAGCCCACTCGGTACCTTTGCCATCCAGCAGAATGTAGGCATCCTGCTCGGCGCCCAGTTTGCTCCAGATGCGCTCTGCAATCTGTTGCGCCAGCTCCTTGCCGCTGACGCGACGAATAATCCAGCCCAGCACCTCGCTGTGCACGGTGCGATAGACAAAGTGCTCGCCATGCGCGCGAGCGGCGCCAATCGAGGGCAGGTACTGGTACAGACTGGCGGGCCCGGTCCAGTCCGGGTGCTGAGTGATACCAGCAGACAGGCCGTAGTTGATCACATCAGAGGTGCCGTCAGCATAGACCTCCGAGTACTTCACATCGGCCGTCATATCGAGCACTTGCTGCACGGTTGCGCCCGCCCAGCCGGACTCCGCCAGTTCTGGAATATGCTCAGTCACCAGCGACTCTGCGTTCAATTCACCTTCCAGAATCAGCATATTGGCAACCAGCCCGGTAAAGGACTTGGTTACCGACCACAGCATATGCGGGCTCTGCTCCGCTGCCATATTCGGGTAGGTCTGGTACACCACCTGCCCCTTATGGATGATCAGGAGCGCATCGGCGTAGGACAGGTTCAGAAAGTCAGCGAAGGTAATGTGCGAGCCATCACTCAGTTCAATTGAGAGTGCGTCGATGGCCTTCTGCTGCTCGCTGCTGACCGGTAGCTGCGTTACCGGCGCCCGACCGCAGGCTATCTGGCGGGAGGGGATCAGCTCGCGCATATGCTGAAAGGCCCAGCGCGTTTTGGGAAATTGCGCCAGGTACTCAGCGCGCGTTATCTGCTTATCCGCTGGCGGCGGGAAGCCTTGCATATAATGCAGCTTACTCAGGGCGACGCTGGCGGAATCCGGAAAGCTGGGCGTATCTGACTTTGCAGGCGCACAAAAAATGCGCGACTGTTGCGCGGCGAAACCAACGGCGTTAAGCATGGCTGATCCAATCCTGTCTTGTTGTTGTGTGGTTGCTTGCCTCTGCATTGAAGCTAATCAGCCCGCACCTGCAATGCAAGCGACTGAAAACGCAACCGCCAACGGGATTGGTCAGCCATAAGCGCAGTGAATGCGCAGACGCTTATTCGTCGTCCTTCAGTCGCTTGGCAAGCTCACCGGCATCTACCTCATTCAGATCTTCGCTGGTGACCTCACCTTCCCACTTGCTGTGGGGTGATTCCTCCTCAGGCGTAGGTTTATGCGGCAGATTGTTTTCACCGGGGTGTTTTTGATCAGTCGTCATACTTACCTCCTGGTGGGCCGAAAGTGAGCGGCCCTGTAACTGTGATAGCGGATTGGCCCATAGGTTCGGAAAAGGTTACCGCCAGTAATCATACCCAGTGTGGCTCATGACCTCAGACTTACAACCGCCCCGCTCGTGCCGTCGTGCTCTGCACGCTGCGGCAGGCCTAGCCAAGCGAGCCAACAAGCATCCAAATAGCCATACCTACCATCATCAGGTTCTCCGTCAGTGAGATAAAGCCGAGCGGCACATTGCTATCGCCGCGCACGCAGGCGCACTTCAGCTCACGCTTATCCACGTACACCGCCTTGAACACCGACACAGCCCCCACGCTACCAATAACCAGCGCGACCGGAATGGCCAGCCACAGCAACGCCCCGGCGATCATCAAAATGCCAGCTAGCGCCTCACCGAAGGGGTACAGATAGGCGTACCGCACCCAGCGCTGGGCCAGCAGGTCGTAGCCAAGAAACATGTTGGAGAAACTCTCAAGATCGCGCAGCTTGAGGATGGCCAGGATGCACATGGAGATAGCGACAAACCATTCCAGCGCCCGGATGGAAAACAGGGTACCTAGCGACGCCCAACTGACGCCCAGCGCCATCAAAAACGCTACCGCAAACACTGCGATAACCGGTTGGTAGGTCACCTCGTCAGGGTCTTTCACTGGCTTGCCCAGATACCGGCGCAACTCGTCATAACCACCAATATGTTCGCCGCCAATAAAGGTTTGCGGGGTGGTCTCTACCTCATGCGTTGCCTTGAAGCTCTCAGTCTCATCGCGGGTTGTGAGCCAGTGATCATCTACCTCATAGCCCTCTCGCTTGAGTAGATCGAGCGATTTGAGCCCGAACGGGCAGATGTGATCTTTCATTACCATGCGATAGAGTTTTGCGTCGCGTGAATGCTCCGTCATGTCGTCACCTCGCGTTTGGGCTGCACGTTGGCGCGCAGCTTTTATAACTGTTGCAACGAATGTCGACAGGCTATCCGGCGGGAATGTTCAATGAGTCTTCGGGCCCAGGCCTGCGGGGCCAAGGATGGCCGCCCCAGACTGGGCTGTGTTTAATCCGGCATCAGCCGATGCGGGTGGAGAGCTTATGCACCGCGGCGATCTCACCGCTCCAGATCATCTCGTAATGCGCGGTTTGCACTACCGACACTACCTGCCGAGGGGTAAATAGCCCCCAACAAACACCTTCTGGCTGGCGCACCGAGTGAAAGCGTAGCCCGGTTGCCTGCGTTTTCAGGGCGCTGTTCCCCAACTGGCGGGCAGCCGTGTAATCGGTGGGTGAATAAATCGGATCTTCACGGGAAATGCTCAGCGCATCCAGCGTGCCGGCCTCATCAAAACGCGCCGTCAGGCCACGAAAGACAAAACGCTCGTAGCGCAGGTCGGGTACCTGAGACCAGTAAGCCTGCTGGTGGTAACGCACTTCAGCGATGGCGGCCTCCATGGTGTCTGCCAAGTACAACACCCCAAAAGAGCCATCACTAAAGCGCGAGCCGTCGGGGCTCACATGGGTAAAGGGGGCAGTCGCGTAGGAGCAACCGGGAATACCGAAGGGAATATCGTTACGTGGCAGCCTGTCCAGGCTACCGGCCTGGCTCAGCATGCGTGGATTGGTCAGCGCCTGCAGCGCATACAGCTCCTCAAACTCATCCACACTGGCCACATCATCAAAGATCGCAATCGGCGGATATTTCGAGTGCACCAGACGATACGCGCGAATAATCGCTGCCGGTAATACGGGCAGCTCGCTTGCCGTTACCACTGGCCACCACGCAAGGCATCGATGCGCCGAAAGGTCTCGTACACCGCGATGATATCGCCCTCACCCATGACCTCAAGCGGTGACCGACCAAAGAAAAACGCGTTGTCATTCGGCATGCGCATGAAGCCATAGAGGTTTTCCGGATTATCAAAAATCATCCGCAACGCTGCATGAATGTTCAGCACAAAACTCACGCGGGACAATTGATCACGGTCCAGACTGATCGACTTGATGCCGTCCTTGCGCTTGGCGCGCGCATAGGTGCTGTGTGATACCCGCAGTATCGCCTGGCCCTGCTCACCGCTGGCGCCCCATTTATCGAGAATGGCGACGGCAGCACGCAGGCCGGTGGCCGCGGTATTTTTGCCTGTGTCGGTAGCGGTTGCAGGTAGCATATTCAAGCCCAGCAAAGAATGTATCTATAGACACTAATCCACATAAAACCTATTTGCAAACACATTATAGAGCTTACCAGGCTCAGCGCTTTTCGCGCCGCCAAACGCTAGCCAACCAAGGCTGGTGCTCGCGTGGCAAACCCGCTGGCCGGTAAAAGTGCTCCAACTCGGAAAAACCCGCAGCCTGCATCAGCGCTTGCCAGGTTTCCAAGCGGTAATAGGCCGCGTAACGGTCGCCGGTCCAGCCCTCCTGATCGTCACCCCGTGGATTGGAGCAGAACAACACGCCGCCTGGCTTGAGACTCTGATGTAACTGCCGCAGCGCAGTGGGCAGTTTGCGGCTGGGGATATGAAAGAGCGCGGCATTGGCAAAAATGCCATCAAAGCGCTGCGCAGGCAGATCCAGTGCCAAAAAGTCCTGTAGCCACACCTCGCACCCACTGTCTTCGCGGGCCATGGCCACAAAGCGCTCGCAGCCATCCAGTCCCGTCGCGTGATGGCCCAGCGCGGTAAAACGCTGCAAGTCACGCCCCGGCCCGCAACCCACATCCAGAATCTGCAAGGGCGCTGGCGCCTGAATATGCCGCAGCAAAGCATCCATATTCTGGCTCACATCGTGATCGCGCGTCCCTTCGCGAAAGCTTTCTGCGTTGAGCTGATAATGCTGCAGGGTAAGTTGGGCCAGCCGCGCCAGTTCATCCTGCGCCCCAGGCGCGTGCCCTGCCCCGGCCAGCTGCCGCGTTTGCTCATCGTGCTCACCGGCAAAGAATGCCGTCAGCACCTCGGCAAACAACGGATTTTGCGGCGCAGCCAGCGCGAACAGCGTCATGCTGGAGCGCAGCTTCAGATCATCCGGCGTACCCAGAATCTGCCGGGCCGAGCGCTCACGCCAGCCAAGCAACGTCTGCGCACACTCCTCCAGCCGTTGGCCCAACACCGGCTGATCAAGATAGGCACGCGCCTCATCAATACCCTTAATGGCGTAGCGCTGAGCCATATCACTGCGCCCCAGCCCCGCCATCTGCGGGAATACAAACCACATCCAGTGCGTTTGCTTGTGGCCAGCCTTCAGCTCGGCCAACGCGTTTTGGTAGGTATCAGCTTGCGCGTCGAGAAAACGCTGCAAGTGGTAAGCATCAGACATGGTTTTTGCGGCTCCGGTCGGCAGTCATGTGGGGCGGCGGTCGGCCACGGGCGCGTGCTCTGCCATCAGCTCGGCGACCCAATCGATAAAGACCCTTAGCTTCAGGCTGATATGCCGGTTGGGCCGGTACGCAACGTACAGCGGCATAGGCTCCAGCGTCCAGTTCTCGAATAGCGCTACCAGCCGGCCGTCTGCCTCGTGAGTGCGCGACATATACCTGGGTAACCAGAGCACACCGAGCCCGGCCAGGCCCGCCGCAAGATAGGCAACGCCGTCGTCCACGGCCAGTGCGTGCTGGCCATTGATGTGCAGCTGCTCGGTCTTGTTGCGCAAGGCATAGGGTAGCGCCCGGCCAGTGCGAGCCCATAAAAAGCCTACGGTACGGTGGTGCGTGCCTTCAAGCTCCCGGGGGTGTGCGGGCGTCCCGGAGCGCTCGAGGTAACTCGGGGCGGCAAAGATCCCCATTTCTAGATCGCCTACCTTGCGCGCCATTAACGATAGATCGGTCAACTCGCCACCGCGCACCACGCAATCGACGTTCTCATCAATCATATCCACCACCCGATCGCTCACACCCATATCGATCTGAATATCCGGGTAACGTGCATAGAAAGAGGGCAACGCCGGCACCAGAATCAGGCTCGCCAGCGGACTCGGCACATCCACTCGAAGCCGCCCCGAGGGCAATGCGGAAACGCCAGGTAGGCTGGTCTCGGCCTCTTCCAGCTCAGCCAACAGCTTGATCACCCGCTCGTAGTAAACCGCGCCATCAGCAGTCACGTTGACCTTGCGGGTTGTGCGGTTCAGCAACTTGACGCGCAGCCGCGCTTCCAGCTGCTGCACCAGCTGCGTAACGGTCGTCTTGCTCATGTGCAGGGTTTCAGCCGCCTTGGTAAAGCTGCCCGCCTCCACCACTCTGGCAAAGGCCTGCATCGCATCAAAACGGTCCATTTTTGCCTCGGTTAGCTAGAGGATTGTTCGGGATTCACAAACAGTGAAGGCTACTTTTGCTCGTTTATCGCCCAGGCGCAAGCGCCTAGAGTCTGCTCATCGGGCTTTAACAGCCAGCCACAATCCATTGAAGAGGTAGTTATGAGCAAACGTGACGTAGTCTTTCCCGCGGGGCGCCATACGCTATACGAGCAACACCACTACTCACCGGCCATTCGTTCCAACGGGTTTCTATTCGTCTCTGGGCAGGTGGGCAGCAAGGCAGACGGCACACCCGAGCCAGACCTGCTGGATCAGGTAGCGCTGGCGTTCAAGAACCTGAATGCCATCCTGGAAGCGGCCGGCAGCAGCTTTGACGATGTAGTAGACGTGACCGTGTTTATCGTCGACCCGCAATCACGCTTCGAGACTATCTGGCCTACGGTAGTGAAAAAGCATTGGGGCGCAGCGCCCTACCCCAATATTACCTGCGTGGGTGTGACTTGGCTGGCCGGGTTCGACTTTGAGATCAAAGTCATTGCCAAGCTGCCTGAGGCGTAACGCTGCCCTCGCGCGCAGCACCAACAGCTATCTGCCAGCGCTCCTCGTGCACTGTTCAGCGCTTTGCTGGCAGATAGCATCAACTAGCCCACCTTCTCACTGCTAAGCCCTGCATTTGTATCCGAGCAACTATCCATCTCATGGCGCATTAGGTGCGCAGTGGGAGCGCTATACCAATAGCGATAAACGCTGCACCGCAGCCCTGATTGAATCGACGCCCGACCCGCGTCAACCAGATGCTGATTCGGCTCGCCAAGCTGGCTACCAGCAACTCGATACTGAACTCGACGACGGCAAAGGTGCTCGCCAGCACGGCAAACTGGATCAACAGGCTGCGCGTTGGATCAATGAATTGGGGCAGGAAGGCGACGAAGAACAGAATCACCTTGGGATTGCTGATGGCAGCCAGCAGGCCCTGCCTAAACAGCACCCTACCGGACTTGGCTACCACAGCTGAGCGAGCGGGTAACCCGATGGGTGGCGAGCGCCAGATTTGTATGCCAAGCCAGACCAGATAAGCACCGCCCACCCATTTCAGGACGCTCAACCAGAACAGCGATGATTTGAGCAAGGCCCCGATGCCAAACATCGACACCGCGATCACCATGACAAAGCCAACGCAACCGCCCGTGATGGTGTAGAGCGCCATGCGGCGACCGTACAAGGCGCCATGGGAAAGCGCCAACAGGCCGTTAGGCCCCGGAGAGAGAGACAAACCAATCACCGCCAGAACGTAGATCAACCAGGTTTCAAATTGCATGTGTGGGTTCCATGGCAGCCTTACTACTCAGATATTTTCGTTCTGCCGTTCAAGGCTTGGGCAACGCCCATAGCCCCCAGCCAACGGCATTGCCTGAACGAATCCACGTAAAGTTACATTTAAAACGCAGTTTTACCTTCACTTTGTTGTCATATGAATGATTCCCGCGCTGCAGGATGCATCGGACGCCGGTATGAATGCGGTCAGCCTAAGCGAGACAGTCAAATGAACATACTTCGTAGTGTCGCCCTTATGGGCATTTCAACCCTGTTGCTCAGTGGCTGTGCCAACGACCTCTATGCCAGCCCCTACAACTCTGCGCCTCAGCAGCATGCTCAGGTATACCAGTCGCAGCCGCGGGTAATCATCGTACAGCCAAACCGGCAGACCTATGGCCAATCCACGCGCATCTACGGCCAGCAGGGCCAAGTGCAGCAATACAACTATTATCCCGGCCTACAACATCAGCAGCCGAGGCAGCATCAGGTGCCGCAACAATATCAACAGCCCAGTTATGGCCAGCAACCCGGGTACAACAGGCACAATCAATACAATCAGCCTCGCGATCGTTGGCCGCAGCACCAGCGCCCCAGTCAGCAGCAAAATAACCAATATCAACGGCCGGATTACCGCGCACAACAACAGCGGTACAAAGAGCAGCGTGCCTACGAGCGTGAAATTCAGATTCGGAACCGCGACAGCATGCTGCGCAATTCCCGGCCACTGCCGTATCAACAGAGCCCACCGAGTAACCAGCATCGCAGCTACGGCAGCGATATTCGCCAGCAAGGTTCAGGGCGCCATTAGTAAGCAGCTCGGAAAACCGACCTTAGATGACTTCTATATAGAGAGCATGGTCGAGCCGATCAGCCTTAATAAGCAAAATAAAGAGGGCGCAATGCGCCCTCTAGTTAGCCGATTGTGGAGTGATCGGTTTTTAAACTTCCATATCCTTGCCCAGCTGACGCCAGGTCAACAGCTAAGAGAGTGGCAAGCGCAGCAGCGTTTCACCGGCTGTTTTCTTGTCGTCATTTTAGCCCGGCCAATACCCTCTCTACTGCAGACAGCGCGCCTTCCATATAGCCGCCCTGCTCAACCGCTGCCTCGCTCCCGATCAATTGCACGCGGCCTGTCCATGGCGGTGCGAACGTAAACCTGGAATCCAGTGAACCATGCTCGCCCGATGAGATACGGTCCTGCGCTGTTGCCGTATAGGGATCAGCCGCCCAGTCGTAAACGGAATCGTCAATCGGCTCTGCCGCCTGCTCACCAAACAAACGGACCAGCTGAACACGGCAAGCAGCTTTAAGCTCAAGCGCACTCAGACCTGCCCGCTGCGCGGCATTAACCCCGAAAAAGCCAAATAACGCAGCGCCCTGTTCATTGCACGCGTCGTGAATTTCAGCCAAGGGGCCAATACGACTGAAGGCATCACCCGATAACCCCGCCTCACGCCAAAACGGCGTGGCATAGCGCGCGACATATTTAGCGTGCGCTGCCATCCAGGTCGGTACCGCCATCAGCGCCTGCACATTCTGCTCAGGCAGCGATGGGCTGAATTGAATGCTCGCAGTCAGTCGAGGTGGCAACGCCAGCCAAACATGCGAGTAGAGAGGCAGCTGGCCTAGCGTGCCAGCAAACACCAGACGCAACCCCTGCTCTTCCAGATGCACGGCCTTCAGCTCAGCGTTCAGGTGCATATGCTCTTGCGGCAATAAGCCCGCGAGTGCCCGCACCAGCTGACCGGTTCCGCCCTCAACGCGCATCGACGTATTACCCGGTAGATACCCCGCGCCGCGCACAGCACCCGTAGCCCGGTCCTCCAGCATGGTCGCTCCGGTGGTGTATTGCTCAAACACCGGCAAACCCAATTCAGACACCAGATTATGCATACGCAGCTGAAAGTCCGGCCAGAACCACGAAGGCCCAAGATCAAAGCCACCTGATTCGGTTGACAGAATGCGGCCGCCTAGCCGATTGCGCGCCTCAAAAAGATCAAACGCGATGCCCTGCTGACGAAGCCGGTACGCGGCATACAGCCCTGCCAAGCCACCGCCGATAATGGCAATTTTTGTTTCAGTCATGGGTTACCTCGGAGGGCGGGAAGGAGCGCTGATAGCTGAGCGCCGCTGAAATACGGCGGTCAGTTCAGCATGAGGCTTGCTGTCAGTCTATTATCACGAGCAGTGCTTTCAATATCCGTCACGCCTACTTATCAAACGTGAGACGCCTCTACTACATCAATGCTTGATGTGCGTTGCCTATTTGTATTTTCTCGTCAGAGCTGGCCCACCATTTAGGTCCAGCTGATTCAGGCCGTTCTGTGATCACATTATTGCACCTAAAAATCAACGCCCCAGGAATCAATCGTCATCTGACCAAAATTATTCGATGACGGCCGTGCTAGCTTGCAGCTTCTGCGTTAACAACTAGTCCGCATCACACGAACCGCAGAAATATCGATCCGACCTTTTTTCTCTAGTTGATTGCTAGATAACCAGAAACGTTAATCTGAACACTACTTCCGATCTGCTGGGCATTAACATCCCTGGCGGCCCGTCGCAGCCCCTCTCGATTGACTCCCACCACGCAACCGATACACTCGGCTGAGACGGAGATGTCATTACATGGATTACTACATCGAACGTGCGGACGAGCTCTTTGCTGCCTACCAGGCCGTAGACCCGGAGGTAGTTCATTCTGCCTGGCGTCATCTGTTGCCAGCCCAACCCGGCCTTGCTTGTGATATCGGCGCAGGATCAGGACGGGACGCATGCTGGCTCGCCAAGCTGGGCTGGACCGTCACAGCTGTAGAACCCAGCGAAAAACTCCGGACCCTCGGCCAGGCCCACACCACAGCGCAACACTGCAAAACCGGCTCGGTAACCTGGCTGGATGACGCCCTCCCCGACCTTAAACGCCTGCGCTCGCTGGATCAACGATTCCAACTGATCCTGATCAGCGCCGTATGGATGCATCTGAAGCCTGACCAACACGAGCGTGCGATGCGCATCATCAGCGACCTATTGGCACCAGGCGGCATTCTAGTGATCTCGTTGCGTATTGGCGAAGACAAGGAACAGCGTTTCCACCCAGTCACAGCCCAGCAAGTCCAGATACTCGCCCAAGGCCGCGCCCTCGCCCCGAAAGTTATTATCCGGCAACCAGACGTCACCCGCACGGGCATAGAATGGGACTGCATGGCTTTTGTGTTGCCCGACGATGGCAGCGGCAGCTTGCCGTTGCTCAGGCACATCATCGTCAATGACAACAAGTCCGCCTCCTACAAACTAGGTTTATTGCGCGCCCTGATCCGTATAGCTGAAGGCGCACCCGGCATGGTCACCAAGCGGGATGAAGCCTGGGTGGAAATACCCTTCGGCCTGGTCGCACTCTACTGGCTGAAGATGTACATGCCCCTGGTCCTGAAGCACAACCTCATCCAGACCCCAACAGCCGTCCATGAAAACCAAAAGGGCTATGGCTGGGCAAGCAGTGGTCATTTCTACAAGCTGAATACCCTCTCCACTTACGATCTGCGCGTGGGTGCCACATTCGATCCAGAGACCTCGCTGAACCTGATCGCGACCCTGAAAAATATCTGTACCAACATCGAAGTCATGCCTGCCAAATACATTACCTATCCAGGCCAGGACAAACCGGTATTCGAGTGCAACCGGATTTCCAAGCGCTTCTCCAAAGGAAGTTGGCAATGCAACAAACAGACGCTTAGCGACTTCGGCACATTCAGAGTGCCGACCTACCTATGGCAAACCTTCTCCCAGCACGCCTGCTGGCTGGAGCCCGCCATACTGAGTGAATGGACCCGGCTGATGCGCTCATGGAGCATGCAGTACGATCCAAGCGTCTACGAACGCGCACTACAATGGAATGAAGATAGGCGAGACACGGCGGAAGTCAGAAGCCGTGTTAACGCAATGCAACTAGGCGGCCACGATATTTTCTGCGTCTGGAGCCACAAACAACTGCGCCCTGATCGTTACGCCGTTGATCACTGCTTCCCCTGGGCTCACTGGTTCAATAACGACCTGTGGAATCTGGTACCCGCAGCAGAAGCTATTAACGGTAAAAAAGGCGACAAGCTACCCTCCGCCCTACTCCTGGAGAACTCGAAAGATCTGATTCTCGACTGGTGGGAAGAAGCCTATGTCTCGGAGCAGAAGTTCTCTGAGCGGTTCTTGATTGAGTCAGAAGCGGCATTGCCACTGGTTACCCAGCAGAGCGGTGTGGACGATATATTTGCTGCGATGCAGCATCAGCGGGCGAAGTTGAAGGCCAGTCAGCAATTGGCGGAGTGGTCGCTTAACTGAGTTTCCGTTGCTTTTTGGCGTAGGCAATAGCGGGCTGGCAGAGCGATGAAGGCAAGTAACTTAAAATTTTGAATCTCATTGACGCCCTATGGGGCTTATAAGGAATGGTAAACATGGCGAACGGACCCTGGACCCATGAGGAAGTCCGCTTGGCGGTCGCTGATTACAAACGAATGCTTGTGCAGCAACTCAATGGGCAAAAATACAATAAAACCCACCATCGGCGAGCCTTGCAGATGCTCCTGCAGGGCCGATCAGAAGGCTCTATTGAGCGTAAGCATCAAAATATCAGCGCTGTCTTGCATGAGCTCGAGTGCCCGTGGATTGTCGGTTACAAACCGCTTGGCAATTACCAGGCGTTGCTCGTCGAAGAGGTCATAGAAACGCTAGTAAACGACCCAATATTCGACCAGGCAGCACGTCATGCTAGCGAGCAACCTGCGATTGTCCCAATGGGTGTGGACTTCGACTACTGGGTCGAACCAACGCCGCAGCCAATAGAAATCAACGAATCCGCCTATCAACCAAGATTTCTGGCCGCAAAACGCGACTACGTGGAACGTGAAGCCCGGAACCGAGCGCTTGGCCTCGCTGGGGAAGAGTTAGTGCTTAGCTACGAGCAACAGCGGTTAGAACGCAGTGGCTTCGGCTCGCTTGCTGGCAAGGTGGAGCACACGTCTGCTAAGCGCGGAGATGGTGTCGGCTATGACATCCTCTCGTTTGAAACCGACGGCAGGGAAAGGTTTATCGAGGTGAAGACCACTGCGTTTGCAAAGGCAACGCCCTTCTACATCAGTCGAAACGAGGTTGAGTTTTCCAAGGTTACGTCCGAGCGTTATCACCTCTATCGACTCTTTGAATTCAGAACAAAGCCACGGATGTTCGCTTTAACAGGAGACATGCACCAACGGCTCCGACTTGATCCGGTCACCTATCTTGCGTCCTTGGGTTAATGACAGACTTAAAAGAGCAAGCGCAGTCACGAATGCTGCCGTCGCACACTCAAGAAAGTATCGCCTGCAAAAGGATGTATTGATCCGTGATAACCATAAAAGACACCGTAGACATGATCTCGGCCTCGTGGCGTTGGATGCGAAACCAACGAAATCCGGTATTTTTACAGGCCAAACGCTTACTAGATACCTTCGAGGCACATGGTGTGTCGTCCACCGAGATCAATGCATTGCTACCAAGGGTGTTGCAAATACCGGCTATTTGCTGGTCAACGCCAGAGCACCTCTCACCCGTTCTTACGCAAGGTCATATCGATTGGATAAATGATCTCTTCGACCTGGACCCCGGATGGTTGAACGGTAGGAGCCAGAGCGCGCATCGAACAATCAACAGCTACAAATCACCTGAGCGCCTCAACAATTGGTTTGAGGCCCGAAGTCAGCTCCAGTCCGATCGGTTCAAGCTACATTTCGTGACATCCTCGGCCCAGTCATTCAATCAACAATCCCGAGGCGTCTACTCGATCGTACTAGAAGAGTTCTTTGACATCGCTGATGAATCTTTCAGCCGCTACTACTATCTTTCACTGGGTGCCGGTTTTGACCATCCGCCCTGCGTGCTTCACATCATGCAGGTTATGGCTATAGCTCATTATCACAGGGTGATAATGCGTAGATGCCTGCTCTCTGAAAGAGAGCTTTTGCCCCTGGCGAATGGTGTGGGCCTGATACCGACCTTGCTGTTTAAGAGTCGCAATTCTGAATTGAATGCGGACCATGAGTTCTGGAGCCATTTTTCCGGTAAGCCAACTTGGCTAGAGGAACAGAGAGCCATGTGTGAGGCGAGCCTCACGGCTGCAGGTCTGCAGAATGTGGTTGCGAGTGTGGAGCTAGATCGGATTCGGTTTGCACGGCAGTAGTACAACCGGCAGGGTGGTTTTGTTGGATGAGTACATGGCAGCTTTCGGCCCAGGGTGTGTAAAAACGTCCTGACAAATCCTTGCTATGATTTCCGACACTTCCATCGCAAGGATTCCCATGAAACGGTTTATCCAGGGTGAACACCGAGGTCAAAGCACCTTGCTTCCCGAAAGCCTCGACGACTACGTCAGCGATACCAATCCAGTGCGCGTGGTCGATGTCTTCGTCGATTAACTCGACCTAGCCAAATTGGGTTTCGATGGCGTGATTCCAGCCGAAACCGGCAGACCTGCTTATCACCCTGCGATCCTGCTGAAGATCTATATCTACGGATACCTGAACCGTATTCAATCCAGCCGTCGTCTGGAGCGTGAAGCCCAGCGCAACGTCGAACTGATGTGGTTGACCGGGCGCTTGATGCCCGATTTCAAGACCATCGCCAACTTCCGCAAAGACAATAGCAAAGCTATTCGCGGCGTCTGCCGTC
>Ga0207888_100038_pt1 | contig 136404 bp, 116 predicted proteins | sample LinPmetageLP43_FD_184055 | JGI IMG/M metagenome (GOLD analysis project Ga0207888, IMG submission 184055) | Marine viral communities from the Pacific Ocean - LP-43 (SPAdes) | ecosystem: Environmental > Aquatic > Marine > Oceanic | place: Pacific Ocean | collected 2010-08-27
GAGAGTAGGTCACCGCCAGACTACAAATAAATAACCCCAGCCCAATCGGCTGGGGTTTTTTTATGCCTGCTGGGTAGCCTGACGTTCACGTCAGGTGAGCTCCCTGAGGCTTTACTCCTTTACCACCCCACCTGATGCAAGAGCATCAGGCTACTATAACGTTTGCTTATACCTAATTGCTTTCCAGACTGAACCAAACTGTCAATTTACTGCTATATTCACTGTAATAATTATAAGGGAGAGCAGTATGAAACGTTTCAATGCTATTACGCTTGCTTTGGCGAGCTCATTTTTCATTACGCCAGTTGCGTCAGCGCAACAAGATTCTGCGCAAGACGTAGAAGAAGTGATTCAGGTTGTAGGTTCCAGACTTTCAATGAGAACGGCGACCGACGGTGCAGCACCAGTGGACATCATCAGTGGCGCTGACTTAGCCGCTACAGGTATTACTGAAACGGCTAAAGCGCTTCAGTACGCGGTACCTAGCTTTAATTTTCCATCATCATCGGTTACAGACGGCACAGACGCAGTTCGTCCAGCTTCTTTAAGAGGTCTGTCTCCAGATCACACATTAGTACTCATTAATGGTAAAAGGCGTCACAAGTCGGCCTTAGTTCATTTAAGTGGAACAACAGGAAGAGGGAGCTCGAACGTTGATTTGAATGCTATTCCTATGGCGGCTATAAAACGTATTGAAGTCTTGCGGGACGGCGCTGCGGCTTTATACGGTTCAGATGCTATCGCCGGTGTTATCAATATCGTTTTGAAAGATAACGACAGTGGCGGTAACGCGAGTATTCAAGGTGGCCAAACCTATAAAGGTGATGGCGAGCAATGGAAACTGTCTGCCAGCTCCGGTTTTGCTATTGGGAACGATGGTGCACTAACCCTGTCTGGCGAGTTGCATCATAAAAACAGAACCAATCGCGCTGGGCTCGATCCGCGCCAACAGTATCCAGAACTACCAAATGGTGATCCTGATCCAAGAGAAGAGACTTTTGACCGGCAGAGTTTCCACGTTGGTGACGCGGAGTACGAAAATGCTTCATTGTTTGCGAACATGGACATCGCTATAGGTGAAGGTAATTTCTACGCGTTTGGTGGTATCAGCGATCGAACTTCTGAATCGGGTGCGTTTTACCGTCGGGCAATTCAAAGTAATACGCTAACGGAACTGTATCCGGACGGATTTTTACCTATTTTAGCCCCTGACGTTAATGATCACTCAATTTATGCTGGCTATGAATGGCTAGTTGGCGAGTGGACATTAGATTTTAGCGGTGGCTACGGTTTTAGTAAGTTTCAGTATAACGTTGAGAACTCATTAAACGCGTCTTTAGGTCCGGAGCTTACACCGACTTCATTTGATGCAGGTACGCTGGAGAATAGTGAATCCAATGTTACCTTAGACGCCCAACGCTTTATTCCATTCGCGAATAACTCGGAAATTTCTCTGGCTATGGGTATCAGCTACCGGGAAAATTCTTATGAAGTTATTGCGGGTGAAGAAGCATCCTACATTAACGGCGGCTATGAAGATCGACCCGGTGGCAGTCAGGGCTTCACTGGATTTACTCCTGACTCAGAGGTAGATGAGTCGCGCGATAATGTAGGGGTTTATGTCGAAGCGGAAAACCAACTTACAACTGACTTTATGTGGGGCGCTGCCGTCCGATATGAAGATTACTCAGACTTCGGAAATAACACCAGTTGGAAGCTTTCTGGTCGTTATGATTTAACTGACAGAGTTGCGGTACGTGGTGCCATTAATACAGGTTTCAGAGCACCTAGCGTACAACAATTGTACTTTAGCAATATCTCTACCCTGTTTGTTGATCGCGGCAACGGACTGGAACCTGAACAGTCAGGAACCTTTAATAATATTAGTCCGGTAACTCAGGCTCTGGGTATTGGTGCTCTTCAACCGGAAGAATCTGAAAGCGTTAGCCTGGGTATGGTCTGGAATGGTTATGATGGTCTGGCAATCACCATTGACGCATTCCAAATCGAAATTGAGGATCGGATAATTTTATCCGGCGATGTTGCCCCTGGTGATTCTCCAGCTGTTGAAGAAGCACTTGCCGGTACAGCGGCGGAAAACGCGCGGTTTTTCCTTAATGCTGTTGATACGACAACCAAAGGGCTAGATATTGTAGCCAGTAAAACCTTCGGTATCGGCGACTACGGCGACCTTAAAGCGCAGTTAGCTTATGGTTATAATACTACGGACATTGACTCTATTAACCTGCCGCAATTATTAGATGGGCTGGACGATGTTCTGTTTGATAGTGATGAGCAAATACGTATGACGCGCTCCACACCTGATCATTCAGGGTCAATTGGTTTAACCCATACTAAGGGCAAATGGACCAGTAATGTCCAGTTCAGTTATTTTGGTAACTATGCCATTGGTTACAGCAGTGGAACCGAGACATACGGTCCTAACTGGATAACAGACGTCACCGTTAATTATCAGTGGAACGATGCTCTGGCTGTGAGAGTGGGAGCGCAGAACCTGTTCAACGAGTATCCTGACGAGCGCTCAGAAGGAAATCAGTTTAATGGTATTTTTAAGTACCCATTAACTAATTCGCCTATCGGCTTCAATGGTGGCTATTTCTACTCGGAAGTTGAATATAAATTTTAATTGTCTCCGAGAGCTAATATTAGTAAAAACCGCCATTTATTGGCGGTTTTTTTATTTCAGGTTAAGGTTTTAAATTTTAACTAACTGAAATATATAAGATAAATAGTTGGCATGGTAGTTGTAATCAAAAGACTAAGTATAGTTAAATTGCTCACTATTGGAGTTATTGTCATGTCGAATCGCAGCTTTGGTTGGTTATTAGTTTTATCTGTTATTGGCCTGTTCTTTTTCGCTGAAGAGATATTTTCAGTTTTCGGAATGGCTCTTGGCTCGGTGATTGAGTTGTCGGTTACTTTATTGATCAGCTTATTCTTTGTTGGCTTAGTATTTTTTGTGGTGGTTACGGTATTCGGTAGCGTGCTCTTAGGCGCTGGTGCAGCATTTATTGCGCTAATACTCAGTGGAATAGGTTTCTTTTGGCCGCTGATTCTTTGTGTTCTGGTTCTTTACTTTATATTTCGCAAACCAAAGGTTTCTAGAACGGGTTAATCACGTGTAATATAAAGCCTAAGTTAAATCCAATAAGGCTTAGGCTATGTTTAAAACAATAATTGCTGTATTGAGTTTGTTACCGGTTATAGTCGCCGCCGAGACATTAAAAATTGACGATGCCTGGGCTCGTGCGACTATCCCTGGAACCGAAAATGGCGCCGCTTATGCCACACTTAAAAATCTGAAGGATGCCCCTGTCGAAATTACCCGTATCAGCTCAGACGTCACTAAAGTAGCTGAAATACATCGACACACAATGTCGGGCGACGTGATGAAAATGGAAGAAGTTAAATCACTCTCTATTGCTCCAGGTGAAACAATTAAGTTTCAGCCAGGAGGGTATCACTTTATGTTATTTGGCTTGAAATCTCCGCTTGAAGCCAAAGAAAGCTTTTCTCTGACCTTACATTTTCAGTCAGGCTCCAAACAAACCGTTCAATTTCTAGTTAAAAAATAGAGAACTCGACATCTAATAGGAAAAGTTATGTATAAAAAGACATTAGCGTTAGCCGTTGTATTAGCGGTTGCTCCTGCCAGTGCGCTGGCTGATACAGTTTTTGGTGTTTATGCCGGTGGACAATTCTGGGATGCCGACAGTGAAGGCGAGTATGCTTTTGCTTCTAACGTAATAGAACCTAATTTCGAGAATGAAAGTCAAAGCAGTTACTACATCGCATTAGAGCACCCGGTTCCATTTATTCCAAATATTAAAGTACGGGAAAATAGTTTGGAAGTTACCAGCGATTACGGAAAAAATGACTTTAGTCATAGAGATTACATTTTTTACTACGAAATTTTCGATAATGATTTAGTTTCATTTGATGTTGGCGTCAATGCTATGGATTTCGACGGCAGTTTGTGGGTGCTAGGCAGCGATACTATTGGCCGCCAGGACTTTTCCGTTGTTGTGCCTACAGCCTATGTAGCAGCGCGAGTTGGAATACCAGCTACCGACTGGACCTTCTTTGCTGATGCCAGTGCGCTTAGCGCGAAAGACAGTAAAGTTCAGGATGCGCAAATTGGCATCGAATATCGTTTAGTTGATAACTTAGCTGTCGATGTAAGCCTTAATGCAGGTTATCGCCATTCGGTGATAGAGCTTGATGATGTCGATGATATTTATTCAGATGTGACCTTTAAAGGCCCGTTTGTTGGAGTCGAAGTTCACTTCTAATCGATTAATTAGACCATTCAAAGCTTGCAGGTCGTTCAGCATATAAGCTAAATTGTTATATGTTTGTAACTTCTTATAAATGGATGGCCTCAACGCATGGTCAGTAGTCAAGATGAACCACTGTTTCTTCACGACGACGATGAAGTAACTCCGGCAGAGCACAGTAAAGGTTTCTGGAAAATTCTGATTGTCGATGATGATCAGGAAATTCATGCGGTCACTAAAATGGCGCTTGCTGATGTTATTATTAGTGGCCGTCAGCTGGAGTTCTTCCATGCTTATAGTGGCAGTGAAGCGCTTGATCGCCTGACTGAACATGACGACATCGCCATGGTATTGCTTGATGTTGTGATGGAAACCGATGACGCCGGTTTAAAAGTGGCTCAGGCTATTAGGGAGCAGTTAGGCAATGATGAGATCCGGATTGTGCTGCGAACAGGGCAACCGGGTTATGCTCCTGAAGAAAGCGTTGTAAAAAACTATGATATTAACGACTACAAAACAAAAACAGAACTCACAAGAAGCCGTCTTTTAACCACTGTATTTTCTGCTGTCCGCTCGTATCAGCAACTTTGCACCATTAATGAAAATCGTCGGGGATTGCGTAAAATCATTCACTCGGCTTCCAACTTAATGGAAAAACACTCCATTGTTAACTTTTCTGAAGGGGTGGTTACGCAAATTGCTTCCTTGCTTGGCTTAAACGCCGAAGGGATTGTCGGTGCCAGAGCGCCTCATAAAGATAATGATATTCTGGTACTCGGAGCTGCCGGACATTTCGCGAATAGTATTAATAAAAGCCTATCCACTCTTAACTCTGACGAAATAGAGAAAAATGTCAGAAAATGCCTGAATGAACAACGTCATATTCATACCGACACCGCTACGGTCTTCTTTATTGATGGCCAGGCGCATCAGGCGGCGGCCTACATAGAAACAAAAAACGCTGTCGCTGAGTATGACCAGGAGTTGCTGGAAGTCTTTTTAGCCAATATTGCGGTCGGCTTCGAGAATGCGAATTTATTCGAAGAACTGCGGACTGCAGCGTATCTTGATCCTTTAACTGGCATCCCGAATCGGGCAGAGTTTACACGGTGTCTTCAAGTTCTGTCTGAAAAACCGGACAAAGACAAAATGATTGCTGTCATCGACATAGACCACTTCTCTGATGTTAACGATGGATTGGGTCAGGATGTCGGAAATTTATTGTTGCGTGCTGTGGCGCTTCGTCTGACAGACCAACTTGGCGATAAAGTCTTTGTTTCGCGGATTTCTGCCGACGTATTCGGCGTTTACGGTCCTGCGAATATTGTCACGCCTAATGCTTTCAGTGAGCTTTTTGCCTTACCTTTTAGAGCCGGGGAACATTACATACCATTGCGGGTAACTTGTGGCTTTGCCTCAGCCACAAACCCTGAGAGTGTTAATGGCAAAGGATTGCTGAAGCAAGTTTATATCGCTCTAAAAAATGCTAAAAATAACTCTTTTGACCGTTATAACTATTATGAGCCGTCGATGGAACAAGACACTCAACGACGGCTTCATCTGGTTCGTAGGTTGCGCGCTGATTTTGCCAATAGAAAACTGCAAGTTTGGTATCAGCCGCAAGTTGAGCTGAAAACAAAAAAAGTTGTAGGTGTAGAAGCACTTCTGCGCTGGCCTCAAAGCGACGGTTCTTTTATTTCTCCTGCAGAGTTCATTCCTTTGGCTGAATACTCCGGGCTGATTGTAGAAATAGGCTCCTGGGTTATTGAAGAAGCCTGTCGTCAAATTAATGCCTTTGATGAAATTGGTCTTCCCCAGCTTCGGGTGGCGGTAAATGTTTCAGTACCACAATTTCGAAAGCGTGACTTTCCTGAGCTGGTAGAAAAGCAAATAGAACAATGGGGAATCGATCCGACGCGAATTGAGCTGGAAATTACAGAAAGTATTGTGATGGAAGACCCTGATCTGGTTGCTGACATTTTAAGGCGTTTGAAGCAGCAAGGAATTCAGGTGGCAATTGATGATTTTGGTGTCGGCTTTTCATCACTCAGTTACTTACAAAAGCTGCCCTTAGATCGAATTAAAATAGACAAAACCTTCGTGAATAATTCAGATGAGAAGAGCGGCAAGATCATCATAGAGACTATTGTCGACATGGCTCGTCGTTTAGGTTTAAAAGTGCTGGCTGAAGGTATCGAGGAGCAGTCGCAACTGGACTACTTTTTAGGGTTGGACTGCACCGAGGGGCAAGGTTTTTTCTTTGCTAAACCAATGCCCGCTGACCAGTTAATTTGCTTGTTACAAAAGCAAATGAGTTATTCTTAGTTATAGACTTCTACGCTATCGGCTTTCATCTGATAGCCTACAACCGCAAGGTCACCTTCTTTGCGTTCTACCTTAATGGTGCCTTCTATCCAAACAGCATCATAAGTGTTTTCGTAGGGAACACCTTCCGGGTATTCAACGTGAATAATTTGGTTTGGCGGTGGTGGCGGAACGTGGATGCACGCACCAAAATAAGGAACCAGTAAAAATTCAGTGACGTTATCAGCGTTCCCTTCCAGTTGCACAACGTAGCCAGGAATCCGCACTTTTTTGCCGTCCAGAGATTCAACTACAGGCGCGTCCAGGCTAACCTGCTTGTCTTCGTCCGGATTGGCATCATAATATGACTGAGGCTTGACCGGAGGCGGAGTAAATCCTTCAGGGATGAGATCCTTCCAGCCAATTTTTTCAGCAGCCGCGAATGCGGGAAGGGTTAGCATTAAGAGTGCAACCGCAAATAACTTCTTCATATTTTCACCGTAAGTCCGTCTGCAAGAGATTGGCGATACGCACGCCATGCGGGAATTAAACTTAACATAAAGCCTGCACCAATCACGAGTACTATGCGCCACCACTCACTAATGCTGGGCCATGAGCTGGTGAAGATTAACCCTGTCTGCGACTGGATAACGCCGGCCAACGACCATTGCAGGCCATATAGCAAGAGTAAGCCAGAGAAAGCGCCGACCACGGTAAGTAGCAGGGCTTCACTGAGTAATAAGCCGAATATTGTTCCCGGACCTGCGCCCACGGCTCTTAAGACCGCCATTTCGCGACGGCGTTCCCTTAAACTGGCAAGCATAATTGTCAGCATACCCAGCAGACCAATCAGCACCACCATAGCCGAGATGGCGGTTAACGCCTGCTCGAAAACTCTTAAGGTTTTCCATAGCTCCTGCAGCGTCATTCCCGGTAGCAGAGCGGTTAAAGGCTCTTTGTCATAGGTGTTGATTTGACGTTGTAGGCGCAAAGCCAGAGGCTTGGCCTTTAAGCCAAGTAATGCGGCACTGATGCTTTCAGCCGGGGCTTCGCCATGATGCTCGTGCTCGTCGGCATGAGCATCGTTATGTTCGTGTTCATGGTTGTGGTTATGTTCTTCGTCGTGCCCGGCCCCACCGCTGTGAATCATCTCGAGGCTGTGCAAGGTTACCAGCACCGCTTGATCAACCGGCGTTCCTGTCCGTTGCAGGACACCAGTAACAGTCAATGGATGCTCATCGTGTTCGCTAAAGCTAATGCCGCCACTGCCGTGGGCAATAATGATATCGTCACCAATGGCTTTTGACAGCTTCTCTGCCGCATCAGCTCCTAATACAACGTCTTCATTTGAGGCAAAAGGCTGGCCTTGTGAAAACTCTAAAGGTTGCTTATCAGCATATTTAAAATGCTCGAAATACGCATTGGTTGTCGCTACAACTGGCAACCCCTGGACACTGTCACCCAGCGAAATTGGCACGGCCCAACTGATTTCAGGGCGGCTGCTAATTTCGGCAAAGCTTTCCCAGCTCATATTGTTGGTCATGCTGCCAATATGAAAGACCGAAGACAGCAACAACTGTGTCTGTCCGGTTCTGGCGCCAATAATTAAGTCAGTACCAGAAACTGTATTGGCAAAATGACTTTGTACCTGGTCACGTACACGCTCCACTGCCAGTAATAAGGTGACGCTGACAGCAATCGCTATAACAGTTAAAAGCACACTCGCGCGTCGGTTCAATAGGCTTTTTATAGCAAGGCGGATCATGATTTAGCCCCCGCCCGATTAAGTTCGTTAAGCTCGACGTGTTTATCAAAATAAGAAGACAAAGCGGCGTCATGAGTCACAAAAATAACCGTGGTGTTATTTTGGCTACTCAGCTCGAGTAATAATTGAATAAAGGTATCCCGGTGCTCAGCATCCAGCGCCGAGGTTGGTTCATCCGCTATCAGCAGTTTAGGTGCTCCCAGTAAGGCTCTGGCAGCTGCTACTCGTTGTTGCTGACCAACGCTGAGGGTATGAGCCTGTTGCTGAATTTGTTCTGAGGATAAACCTAAGCGTTTGAGCATTTCCAGCGCAGTCGCTTCTGCCGATGTTCCCTTCTCTGCCAAACGTTGTCGGCGTTTTTTCGAGAACTGACAGGCGAGTAAGGCGTTGTCTAAGGCGGATAAATAGGGCAGTAAATTAAATTGTTGAAATATATAGCCAATATTGTCGGCACGATAACGGTCTCGTTGTCTGCCGGACAGACTGGAGAATGCAGTATCAAACAGGTCTAACCGGCCCTGTTCCGGTGTATTAATGCCGGCCAACAGAGATAGTAATGTTGATTTACCACTACCGCTGGGGCCGCGCAGCAGCACCGTTTCCCCCTGTTTTACCTGCCAGGCAGGAATATCCAGGGTTGGTTTTTGTCCCGCCCAGGAAAAACTCAGTTTTTCTAGATTGACGGCATTCATTACGTCGGTGCTGCTTACCACTTTATATTAAGACTTTTTCGCACGTTCAAAAGAAGACACAATTTCTTCTTTTGCTGCAGCGGCATCACCCCAACCGTCAACTTTAACCCACTTACCTTTTTCCAGCTCTTTGTAACGCTCGAAGAAGTGAGTGATTTGTGCTTTTAACAACTCAGGCAGGTCATCAACGTCATTGATGTGATCGTACTCTTTAGTCAGCTTACTGACCGGAACCGCGATAACTTTCGCATCTTCACCTGACTCGTCAGTCATTTTTAACACGCCAACCGGGCGGCATTTAATAACAGAACCAGCTTGCAGCGGGTACGGAGTCGGGACAAGTACGTCTACCGGGTCACCATCTAAAGACAGCGTCTGGTTAACAAAACCGTAGTTCGCCGGATAAAACATAGCGGTTGCCATAAAACGGTCAACCCACAATGTACCGGTGTCTTTATCAACTTCGTATTTAATCGGATCGGCATTTGCCGGAATCTCGATGATGACGTTAACTTCTTCTGGCATGTTTGCGCCAGCCGTTACGTTTCCTAAGCTCATAGTACTTCCTGCTGTAGTAATAAAATAATAAAAGGTACTGCGCGATTATAGCGGCTCGGGCCACTCACGCAATAGCCGCGCAATATCGACATCAGTCTAATAGGGTTTTGGATGTTGCTTATGGTAATCCATGCACACATCTACCTCATTGGCAGACCCCATAACCACCGAGACGCGTTGGTGAATATGTTCTGGCACAATTTCCATTAAACGGCTGTAACCGTCGGTGGCTTTCCCGCCGGCTTTTTCCACCAGCATTGCCATAGGTGCGGCTTCGTATAAAAGGCGCAGCTTAAAGGGTTTTTCCGGCTTACGGGCATCCCAGGGGTAAGTGAATAAACCACCACGCGAAATAACCCGGTGTACATCAGAGACCATCGCGGCATTCCAGCGCATATTAAAGTTCTTGCCGCGCGGACCTTCTTCGCCTTCCAGCAAGTCGCTAATGTAAGCGCGGATTGGGTCAGCCCAGTGACGACGGTTCGACATATTAATGGCAAACTCTTTGGTATCTTTCGGGATTTCCGCTTTCTCGTGGGTCAATAAGAATTCACCAACGGTCTGATCCAGAGTGTAAATTCGCACCGCTTTACCGGTCGTCATAACCAGCATAGTTGCAGGACCATACAAGACATAACCGGCAGCAACCTGAGCTTTACCTGGTTGTAGGAACATGTTCTCGCTGGTTTCTTCGCCTTCAGGCTTACGCAGAATAGAGAAAATAGTACCCACACCACCGTTTATGTCGATGTTAGAGCTGCCGTCCAGTGGGTCAAATGCCACCAGGTAATGGCCTGAGTTTGGGCTCTCAACAATGGAATCTTCTTCTTCAGAAGCAACAGCATGGACGTTAGGTGACTCAAGCAACAGAGTTTTTAACAGCTGATTGGCGACAACATCGAGCTTCTTTTGCGTTTCGCCCTGAATGTTTTCGTCCAGAGTTGAGCCTAATACACCGGCTAATGCGCCCTGATGCAGACGGAAAGAAATTTCCTTGGCTGCAATTTGAATGGTGTTAATAACAGAGATAAGCGATTCACTGGTTTGATCCGCTCTCAGTGTTGGTAATAAACGTTTCATGAAAGTTCCTGCAGCTCTGGTTATTGGGTGCTAACAAATGTTTGTTCAGAGAGCGCAAATGATACCTTATTTTTTGGTAAAAATCCTGCTTGTCAGTGAGTACGGTGGTACACTTTCGGTATTTTTAAAGCGAACGGATTTAGAGAGCACATGCACATTCATATTGTTGGGATTTGCGGAACTTTTATGGGAGGCGTGGCCGCCATTGCGCAGCAACTTGGTCATCGGGTAACCGGGTCTGATGCTAAGGTCTATCCGCCCATGAGCACGCAACTGGAAAATCTCGGTATTGAATTGATGCAGGGCTACTCGCATAACAATTTAAAGCCACGCCCCGACATAGTGATTATCGGTAACGCGTTAAGCCGTGGTAACGACGAAGTTGAAGCGGTTTTACGGGAACGTATTCCCTATGTGTCCGGCGCGCAATGGCTGCACGACAACGTATTAACCCAGCGCTGGGTATTGGCGGTTGCCGGAACTCACGGCAAAACCACCACCGCGAGTATGCTGGCCTGGATCTTAGAGGACAACGGATTCGACCCCGGTTTTATGATTGGTGGCGTACCGGGGAACTTTCCGGTCAGTGCACGTTTAACCGATTCGAACTTCTTTGTGATTGAAGCCGATGAGTACGATACGGCGTTTTTTGATAAACGATCCAAGTTTGTTCATTATGCACCAGATACGTTAATTCTGAATAATCTGGAATTTGATCATGCAGACATCTTCCCTGATTTAGCAGCTATCCAACGGCAGTTTGCGCATTTGCTGCGGGTTGTTCCCGACACCGGTCAGGTGATTCTACCCGCGGGCGATAAAGCACTGGATGAAGTTCTGGAGCAAGGCTGCTGGAGCCCAGTGGTGCGAATGGGTGAGCAGGGCGACTGGCAGACAAAATTGCTTAAAACTGACGGTACGGAGTTTGAAGTGCATTATCAGGGCAAGTGTATTGCGCAGGTTAGCTGGAACGTATTGGGTACTCATAACGTTAATAATGCCATGATGGCCATTATCGCCGCCGCCCATGTTGGCATAAAAGCTGAGCAGAGTGCGCAGGCGTTAAACCGTTTTAGAAGTCCCAAACGACGTATGGAGTTACTGGGCGAGCACCGCGGCGTAAAAGTCTTTGATGATTTTGCTCACCACCCAAGCGCGATTAAGACAACCGTATCCGGTTTGCGGCAGCATCAGCCTGACAGTCGCATTATTGCGGTACTTGAACCGCGCTCAAATACCATGAAAATGGGCGTCCACAGCGATACCTTGGTTCAGTCATTAGAAGACGCAGACAATGTATTCGTATTGCAGCCCGAAGGGCTACAATGGCAATTGGCCGAAAAAATGCCCAAGGCGCATGTGTTTGAGTCGACCGACGACTTGCTGGCAGGGTTGCTAGCCGAAGTCAGAGCCGGAGACGCCGTACTTATTATGAGTAATGGCAGCTTTGATGGTTTGCACCAGCGCTTTCTTAAAGCCTTGCAATAACTGGATGACACAGGAACCGTTCAATGAAAACCGACAATAGAATTACTGTTGCGATAACCGGTGCCTCGGGTGCCCCTTACGCGCTGCGTTTGTTACAATGTTTGCTTGATCAGGATCAACAGGTGCTGTTGCTCATTTCCAGTGCTGCCCGGGTCGTATTGGCAACGGAGCAGGGCATGCAAATTCCGGCAGCTCCTGACAAAGCAGCGGCAATGCTGTGTGAACACTTTTCGGTTGGTGCTGAGCAACTCAAAGTTTACGGCAAAGAAGAATGGTTTTCGCCGGTGGCTTCAGGTTCAGCGGCGCCCGCGAAAATGGTGGTGTGCCCTTGTTCAACCAGTACCTTGTCGTCAATTGCGCATGGCAGTAGTAATACGTTGATCGAGCGCGCCGCCGATGTCGTACTGAAGGAGCGCGGACAATTAATTTTAGTTCCGAGGGAGTCTCCGCTTTCGACAATCCATTTACAAAACATGCTGCAACTCAGTCAGCAGGGCGTAACGATAATGCCGGCAGCGCCGGGCTTCTATCATCAACCAGAAAGTATTGATGATTTAATCGATTTTATGGTGGCCAGAATGCTGGATCATCTTGGCCTTGAGCAGCGTTTAGTCAGTCGCTGGGGCTATGGAAAGGAGTCATAAAGAGGTCTATGAAAGCTTTAGAAATTACAGGCTTACGCAAAACATACCGTGGTGGTTTTGAAGCCTTAAAAGGTATTGATTTAGAGGTTGAAGAAGGTGATTTCTATGCACTGCTTGGCCCTAATGGAGCCGGGAAGTCGACCACTATCGGAATTATTTCATCGCTGGTAAATAAAACCTCGGGTCAGGTGAAGGTTTTTGGTTACGACTTAGACACGCAGCTCACCGATTTAAAACGCCAGATTGGTTTGGTGCCGCAGGAATTTAACTTCAATCAGTTTGAAACGGTTCAGCAAATTGTCGTGAATCAGGCGGGTTACTATGGTGTTCCTCGCTCGCTGGCTAAGGAACGTTCTGAAAAATACCTGAAACAGTTGGGGTTATGGAATAAGCGCAATGAACCGGCACGCTCTTTGTCTGGAGGCATGAAACGCCGCTTGATGATAGCCCGCGCATTACTGCATGAACCTAACTTACTGATTCTGGATGAGCCAACGGCAGGCGTTGATATCGAATTACGCCGCTCTATGTGGGACTACCTGACCAAGATTAACCAGCAGGGTATTACCATTATTCTGACCACCCACTATCTGGAAGAGGCCGAAACGCTGTGCCGTAACATCGGTATTATTGATAGTGGCCGGATTATTGAAAACACGTCAATGAAGCGTTTGCTGGCGCAGCTAAGCCGGGAAACCTTTGTCTTAGATTTAGAGCCGGGCCATAACGGCGCAGAAATAGAGAACTTTAATCACCGTTGGACAGATGAGCAGACACTGGAAGTGGAAGTTGATAAAAATGCCGGGCTGAACGCCGTGTTCGAGCAGCTTTCTGCCCAAAAAGTAAAAGTATTGTCAATGCGTAATAAAGCCAACCGTTTAGAGGAATTGTTTGTGTCTATGGTCGAGCAAGGGCGTCAGCAGGAGGAAGCCAAATGAGCCATTCTGCAGCTAATTTTATTGCGTTAAAAACCATCTGGATAAAAGAGTGCACCCGCTTTCTTCGTATTTGGATACAAACTCTGGTGCCGCCGGCTATTACCATGACGCTGTACTTCGTCATTTTCGGTAGCATTGTGGGCGAACGAATTGGTGAAATGAGTGGCGTCGGCTACATGGAGTTCATTGTTCCGGGCCTTATTATGATGTCCGTTATTACTAACTCCTATTCCAATGTCGCGTCGTCTTTTTTTAGTGCTAAGTTTCAGCGCAATATCGAAGAGATGCTGGTGTCCCCTGTTCCTACCGCAGTTATTATTGCCGGTTATGTCGGTGGCGGTATGGCCAGAGCCTTGATCGTCGCGGTTATTGTCACTTGTGTGTCTTTCTTCTTTGTAGAAGACATCCAAATTGCTCATATTGGTTATGTCATATTAACCGTCATTTTAACCTCCACACTCTTCTGTCTGGGCGGGTTAATTAATGCCGTTTACGGCAAAACCTTTGACGATATTTCTATCGTACCGACATTCGTACTGACGCCGCTAACCTACTTAGGCGGTGTGTTTTACTCGGTCAGTCTGTTGCCGGAATTCTGGCAGAAAGTATCTATGGCAAACCCGGTGTTGTACATGGTTAATGGTTTCCGGTATGGCTTTTTAGGTCAGTCGGATGTTGGTATTGGGGTCGCAATTGCGGTGTTGGTTGGTTTCAATGCGCTGTTCTTTGCGGCGGCTTATTATATCCTTGATAAAGGCATAGGAATCCGTTCCTGATGCAGCAGGCAAGACCGGTTACAACTAACCAGAATGGACCGCATGAAGACACTGAAGCAGCAGTCCGTCGCCATTTAGAAAGTGAATTTCTGAAACCGATTCAGGAGCACAACCAGCAGGCGTTTGACGAAATTCATGCGCAGGTAACGAGCTGGGGCGGGCCTGTTATTCTGGATTCCTGCTGCGGAGTGGGCGAAAGTACTGCAAAGCTGGCAGAAATTCATCCCGATGCGATGGTTATCGGCGTTGATAAGTCGGCTCATCGGGTTGACCGTCACAGCCACTACCAGACCAGCGAGAATGGTCAGCGTTATTGGGTGGTAAGAGCCGACCTGAACGATTTCTGGCGGTTGGCGAGCAGAGCCGGATGGCAGCCCCGGCAGCATTGCATTTTTTACCCTAACCCCTGGCCTAAATCGGCTCATTTAGCACGCCGCTGGCATGGTAGTCCGGTATGGAAAGACGTGGTTGCGCTTGGCGGTGAGTTGCATATGCGTTCTAATTGGAGCCTATACTTGCTAGAAGTGGCGCAGGCACTTAAGGTGAGCGGGCATTATGCCGATATCTCGCTGCTGTCCGATGACGCTGAGCCAATAACGCCTTTTGAGCGCAAATATAAGAACAGCGGTCAGGCTTTATGGCAACTGCACGCGAATTTATCTAAGGAGTCTTGATTGAGCCCTAAAACAGAAATAGCGGAAGTGAACCAGGAGTCGTTGTATCGCATTTTTACGATACCCGAGGCTCCGGACTCAACGCTGGGTAAAATCGAAAAGCATCTTTCAGAAAACCTGATGGGTTTTTTGGGTGAACATATTGTTGCCCGCGAAAAGCCGCTGCAGGAAATTGAGCGTGACTTTGATAAGTCACAGATACCGGAAGAGCCCGCTTTTGTTTCCGACCATACCGAATTTCTGTTGGATAAGCTGGTCGCTCATTCGGTGCATACGGCGTCGCCGCGTTTTATAGGTCATATGACATCAGCTCTACCATATTTCCTGCTGCCTTTGGCTAAGCTCATGGTAGGCCTGAATCAGAATCTGGTAAAAATTGAGACCTCTAAAGCTTTTACGCCGCTTGAACGTAACGTTATTGGCATGATGCATCATCTGGTGTATCAGCAGGACGCGCCTTTTTATAATCGCTGGATGCACAGCGCTCAGCACTCGCTAGGGGCTTTTTGCTCGGGCGGAACCATAGCCAACATGACGGCTCTGTGGGTAGCGCGCAACCGGTTGTTACAGGCAGATGGTGATTTCGCGGGCATTTCAGCCGATGGACTGGCCGCAGGTCTTCAGCATTATGGCTACTCAAAGTTAACTGTAGTGGTGTCCGAGCGTGGGCACTATTCATTAAGTAAAGCTGCGGATGTACTTGGTATTGGTCGCCGAAATTTAGTGTCGGTGGCAACAGACAGTGATAACCGTATTCGTATTGATGAATTACGAAAAACCTGCGAAAAAATTGCAAAAGAAGGCGGTAAGGTGCTTGCGCTGGTTGGTGTCGCTGGTACAACAGAAACCGGCCACATTGATCCGCTCGACGAAATGGCGACTGTTGCAGAAGAAGTGGATGCTCACTTTCATGTAGACGCCGCGTGGGGTGGTGCGACGTTATTGTCTGAACAGCATCGTCCGTTACTGGCCGGTATCGAGAGAGCCGACAGTGTCACTATTGATGCGCATAAGCAAATGTATGTCCCTATGGGCGCTGGGCTGGTGTTATTTAAGAATCCGGCATTGGTTAAGTCCATAGAGTACCATGCCGAGTATATTATTCGTCAGGGCTCGAAAGATTTAGGTTCGCATACCATGGAAGGCTCACGCGCGGGCATGGCTATGATGGTGTTTTCGGCCATGCATGTTATCGGTCGCCGTGGTTACGAGCTGCTGATTAATAACAGTATTGATAAAGCACGTTATTTCTCTAAGCTGATTTCTGAGCAGGATGACTTTGAAGTCATTACTGAGCCTGAACTTTGTATTCTGACCTATCGTTTTGTACCAATCAAAGTAAAAACGGTGTTGGATAAAGCGACGCCAGAGCAGCTGGCGCGCTTGACGCCGCACTTAAACGCACTGACGCGATATATTCAGAAGCGTCAGCGGGAGACGGGACAGTCATTTGTATCCCGGACTAAGTTAACACCGGCTCAATATCATCATGAACCAACGGTGGTTTTCCGCGTGGTGCTGGCAAACCCATTAACAACCGATGAGATGCTGCAGGAAGTTTTATGCGAACAGCGTAAAATTGCGGCAAAAGCCACCAGTTTGCGTGGCGCTCTGCACACGGAAATGCGCGAACTGGGTATGCTTATTTAGCCGCTGCGTTGGTAACTCGTAAGTTATCAATTAAGCGTGTTTTGCCCATAAAAGCGGCTGCCAGAATGACCCATTCGTGGTCTTCAGGCGTCGCTTCCTGCAAATCTGCTGCGTTACGAATACTGAAATAATCCGGCACAAACCCCGCCTGGGTCAGCTTTTCTTTTGCTGCAGCTTCCAGCTCACCAAAGTCAGTGTTTACACTCAGTTTAGCTTTGGTTTCTTCCAGAGTTTTATAAAGCTCCGCCGCTTGCTGCTTTTGCTCTGTGGATAAGTAACCGTTACGCGAGCTCATGGCAAGACCACTGGTTTCACGCTGTGTGGCTGTTCCCTGAATTTCTACAGGCAGGCTTAGGTCTTGTACCATTAAGCGAATAACCTGAAGCTGTTGATAATCTTTTTCGCCAAACACGGCCAGTTGTGGCTGCACCATATTAAATAGTTTACAAACAATAGTTGCGACTCCGGTGAAATGCCCCGGGCGACTGGCTCCGCAAAGAATGTCACTGATGCCGGGTACTTCAATACGAGTCTGTCTGTCGAGGCCGCGAGGATAAACATCATTTACCTGAGGGGTAAATACCGCAGAAACACCTAAAGCGTCCAGTGCCTGGCAGTCAGCTTCCAACGTGCGTGGGTAACTGTCGAGATCCTCGTTTGCACCGAATTGCATTGGGTTGACAAAAATACTGACAACCACGTTGTCGCATCGTTCTAATGCTGTTTTTACCAGCTGCAGGTGGCCATCATGCAGGTTACCCATAGTCGGTACTAGAGCCACTTCAGACTGTTGTTGACGCCATCTACGAAGTTCAGCAAGTGATTTTAAAATTCTCATTTGTAGCTGTGCTCTGCTGTCGGGAACTCACCTGAACGCACTTGCTCGGAGTATAAACGGAATGCATCGGCGAGCGAGCCGCCCTGAGCTAAAAAGTCTTTGGCAAATTTGGGCAAATAGTCACTGTTCATGCCGAGCATATCGTGCATAACTAAAATTTGTCCGTCCGTGTCTGCGCCTGCGCCAATACCAATAGTCGGAATAGATACCTGCTCGGTAATACGTTTACCCAGAGACGCGGGTACGCATTCCAGAACAAGCAATTGCGCGCCGGCCTGTTCGAGAGCCAAAGCCTGGTTTAGTGTGTCGTCGGCCTGTTGCTGCTCTTTGCCCTGTACTTTATAACCACCAAGAACATTAACCGATTGCGGCAGTAAACCAAGGTGAGCGCACACCGGAATGCCCCGGGTTTTCAAGCCTTCAATGGTTTCAACCAGCCAGTGACCACCTTCCAGTTTGACCATGTTGGCACCTGCCTGCATTAAAGCTGCCGCCACATCATAGGCTTGCTCGGGTGTGCTGTAAGTCATAAATGGCATGTCTGCTATAACAAAGGCATTGCTGGCACCTCGACGCACACACTGAGTGTGGTAAATCATATCATCGACAGTTACCGGTACAGTTGAGTCGCGTCCCTGCACAACATTACCCAGTGAATCGCCCACCAGAATAAAGTCGACGCCTTGCTCGGTCATGAGTTTAGCAAAACTTGAATCATAGGCGGTGAGGGAACTGATTTTGGTTCCTTCCCGTTTCATTTTTTGTAACGTTGCAATGCTGGTTTTGGTTGTTGCCATGACGCACCTTCAGCAGTTTTAGATGGTTATATCAGACCGACAGATTAGCACGTCCAGACCCTCTTCGGTAAGAGTCTCTGTTTGTTGTTTTGCGGTATTGCCATTAGGCAAAAGTTTGTCGGCGGCTATTTCGACCAAAGGATAAAGTACAAAGCTGCGTTCATATAACCCCGGGTGAGGAACCCTGAGAGAGTCCGATTGATGTTGCTGCTCATCAAACAGCAGCAGGTCCAGGTCCAGCGTGCGCTCGCCCCAATGCCTGACTCGTTTACGACCAAAAGCATCTTCTATATCGTGTAAGGCTTGCAAAAGCTCGGCCGCCGGTAAGCTAGTGCTTACGGAACAAACTGCATTAACGTAATCGGGCTGGTCTTGCGGGCCCATAGGTTTGCTACCGTAAAGAGAGGAATAAGCTAATAGTTGCCAGCGAGAATCATTATTCAGCGCCTTTAAAGCCGACAGAATATTGTCCATCGGCTTACCCAGGTTACTACCCAGCGCAATAAAGGCTTTATGTTGCGTCATTACCTTTATTTTCCTGAGGCTTACGGCGTGGACCACGACGACGGCGCGGTTTGCGTCGGCCTGATCCCGCTTCCGGCTTTGAGGACTTTAATTGCGCCGGGTTGTCCTGCGCTTTACTCCAGTGCTCTGCCAGCCCGGCTAATTTTTTATCGCTATTTTCCGCATAAGAGCGTAACAATAAAAAGTCGTAGGCCGCACGGAACCGTTTATGCTCAAGCACTTTTTGAGCGCGTACGCCTTTAGTGATATTCAAACGACGCTGTAACTGCCAGATATCTCTGGCTGGCAGACTGAACCGTTTGGGTAATGAAACGCGTTGCGACTGTCTGTGAATAACATCAGCGGCGGCAACGTTTAATGCGTCCATAGGTGGCAGGCCACCTTCGTTCTCAAGTTGTTCGCGCCGAGCCTGTAATGGCCACCACAACAACACGGCAATTAAATAGGCCGGAGTAACACGCTGCTCTTCTGCAATGCGTCTGTCGGTGTCTTTAAAGGCTTTCAGCATCATTTGGTAGGCCGGGCTTTGTTCGTCAGCGACGTAATCTTTCAGCATTGGGAATAACTGCTGAAACAGTCCGAAATCTTTCATCATCAGGAAGTTAGCTTCTGCTTTACCCGACATAAACATTTTCAGGAATTCGTCAAACAAACGCGCCGGTGGAATGTTTATCAGTAACGGCGCAAGTTCTTTTAACGGGCCGCTGACCGAGTTATCCATTTGCATATTCAGTTTTGTGGCAAAGCGAACGGCGCGAAGCATGCGTACCGGATCTTCACGGTAGCGCACTTCCGGGTCACCAATCATCCGCAAAATGCCAGCGTTAATGTCATCAACGCCGTTGGCAAAATCGTAAATGGCGAAGTCAGCGATATTGTAATACAGCGCATTGGCGGTAAAGTCGCGACGCTCGGCGTCTTCTTCTATGCTGCCATAGACATTATCGCGAACCAGCTGACCGTGCTCGTCCTGGTCTGCCGTGCGGTTTTTCTTATTTTCTTCCTGCGGGCTGGCACCGTGGTGGCCGCGGAAAGTCGCAACTTCAATAACTTCTTTTCCAAACACCACATGGGCCAGGCGGAAGCGACGACCAATTAGGCGACAGTTACGAAATAGGGACTTAATTTGCTCTGGTGTGGCATTAGTGGTGACATCAAAATCTTTTGGTTCAAGCCCCAGAAGAATATCGCGGATGCAGCCGCCAACCAGATAGGCTTCAAAACCACTGTTGTGCAGGCGGTAAAGAACCTTTATTGCATTTTTACTGATATCGTTGCGGGATACTGGATGTTTGTCCCGTGAGATAACTTGTAATTTGGGTAACCGGCTGGATTCAGGCTCTGCCGCTTTACTGGAAAAGGCGCGCTTTGCCAGTGCTTTTATTCGCTTAATAATGGTGGTTCTCCCTTACCATTGTTTTTATTTAGAATCAGTTGTTGTCTGCATATTGTACCGTTAACGACCTGCTATATGCCACTTTTTGCACCAACTTTGCAACGCCTGTTGCAATATTTCACTGACAGGGCTGTGTCGCAGCTCTGATTCTGGTTTAATACCCAGATAATCCAGCGCTGTGAAAAGGTTATTTCTTGCCTGGCTGGACTCAATTGACGGTGCATGGTTTTGCTTACTCAATTTGAGTCCATCGTCATTCATTATCAGAGGTAAGTGCATCATTCTCGGCTGCTTTCCGGTGAAATACTGCCATAAAGTCAGCTGCCAGAAGCTTGGAGTTATCAAGTCGCTGCCACGCACAATATCGGTAATACCCTGTTCAATATCATCAACGACCACAGCCAGCTGGTAAGCATACAATCCGTCGCGACGTTTAAGTACGAAGTCTTCACTGACTGAGGCTGAGTGATCTTCTAATAAGCCGTGTGCGCGGTCATTAAATGTATCAACCGGGTTATTATTAATGAAGCGCAGGGCGTAAGGGGTTGAACGAGGCTGGCGGTTACGACAGTAGCCATCGTAGTGATCGCTGCGGGCACGAATAGCCCGGCGACTGCAGTCGCATTGATAAAGACGTTGAGCGTTTTCCAGCTGATTGAGCTGATGCTGGTAAACCGAATCGCGCTGGCTTTGGTATAAAACGGAACCGTCCCATTCTAAACCATGGGCTTCCAACTGCGTTAAAATAGTATCGGCCGCTCCGGGCACGGCTCGCGGTTTATCGACATCTTCAATGCGAACCAGCCACTCACCTCTATGCGCTTTAGCATCTAAGTAGCTACCAACGGCAGCTACTAATGATCCCAGGTGCAAAGGCCCTGAAGGCGTTGGAGCGAAACGGCCACGATACATGAGCCTTTAGGCTCCGGTCATTTGCTTCTCTTTCATCTCGGCCAGCGTTTTACAGTCGACGCACTGGTCAGCTGTTGGGCGAGCTTCTAAACGGCGGATACCAATTTCAATTCCGCACGATTCGCAAAAGCCAAAATCATCTTCTTCTATCTTTTGTAAGGTTTTTTCAATCTTCTTAATCAACTTACGCTCACGGTCACGTGTACGCAGTTCGATACTGAATTCTTCTTCCTGCGCAGCGCGGTCTACCGGATCAGGGAAGTTCGCTGCTTCGTCTTTCATATGATGCACTGTGCGATCAACTTCCTGACGTAATTGACGACGCCATTCTTCCAGAATACGACGAAAATGCGAACGTTGCGCATCGTTCATGTACTCTTCGCCCTGTTTTTCCTGATACGGCTCCAGGCCGGCCATCGCCAGGATGCCATGGGTTTTCTTATCCTTGCCTTGAGGCATCATGGATCTCCTACATTCTCTATAAAAGAGTGCTTAAAAAGCAGTACATTAAAAAAAGGACGCTACGTATACCAGAAAGGTTTACGGTTGGCAACGTCATTCGGATTAAATTTCTGCGGTGAAATTGTGAAGGCATTGAGTTTTAAAGGCTTACGGGAACTGGTCTCTCCAGTTTTATTTCTTTCGCCGACGCGCGGCACTTTACTGCATAAAACTCGACTCCGACTGACGCTGCTTTTCTACACAGCTCAGCATACTGGCTGTCAATATGTGCGGCGGGAGAAACTCGTTCGATACCGTCGTGCATTACCATGTAAAGCTGCACTGCGCGATGACCATCGGCCACAACCTGCATCAGTTCATTAAGGTGTTTGTGAGCGCGTTGGCTGACTGCGTCGGGAAAGTAACCTTGACTTGCGTCCGCTAAAGTGACGCTTTTTACTTCAATAAAGCATTCACGGTTATGCTGGTCTACGCCCCACCAGTCGATGCGGCTTTTTTCCTTACCGTAGCGTTGCTCTGGTTTCAGCTCTTGCCACTGGCTTAATTCAGGTACAAGGTTGGTTTGTAGTAATTCTCCGGCCATGCGGTTAGCGTGCTGTGTATTGACTACAATCATTTCACCGTTGTTATTCTGAGCGAGCTCCCAGGTCAGTGAGTATTTACGTTTGGGATTATCGGAAACACTGCACCAGGCTGTAAAGCCAGGCTCTGCACACCCGGTCATGGCTCCGGTATTAGGGCAGTGGGTTGTCGTCGTTTCGTTGTCACCAAAATCAATGTCGGCGAGAAAACGTTTGTATCTTTTTTGCAAAACTCCCTGGCGCAGGGGCTTGTTAAATTGCATCAGAGACCTCATAACTCTAGTATAAACAGACAGCAAATTATCGGGAGAGGTACAGAATGTCCAGCGCACTCGCAATCTATTTAACTCAGGAAGCCCCCGCAAGTTATTGGAATCCAAAATCAAACTTAGTCTTTGGTGACAACAAAGCACAAATCATCTTAGTTGAAGATGAAGCTGAAAACTTGCGGCGTATTCAGAAAGCAGGCCGGACTCTGGACAACACCGGAGCAGTAACCATTGAAGCTGCCGGCAGTGACTGGAACCTGGAGCGTCAGTGGGCGTTGTCACAAGGTTTTACTTCAACCTTGTCGACCAATCAGGTTATCTGGAATAAAACTGACGAGCCTGCAGTCAAAGAACTTGATGCCATGCGTGAAGCGACTCGTTTCAGCCGTGAACTGACCAATTTGTCAGCGGAAGAAATTTACCCTGAAAGTTTGGCGCAACGTGTAACCGAACACTTTAAGGCTCTGGCGCCAGACGCCATCAGTGCGGAATTTATAAAAGGTGAAGCGCTGAAAGATGCTGGCTGGATGGGAATTTACACCGTAGGTCGTGCCAGTCAGCACGCACCAGGCTTATTGGTATTAGATTACAACCCAACCGGCGATGAGAATGCGCCAGTAGAAACTGCGTTAATAGGTAAGGGTATTACCTACGACAGTGGTGGTTACAGTATTAAGCCGAGCGAAGGCATGCTCGCTATGAAGTGCGACATGGGTGGTGCAGCTACCGTATCCGGTGCATTGTCGCTGGCAATACGCCGGGGTCTGAACAAGCGCGTGAAGCTCATTCTTTGCTGTGCCGAAAACATGATTGATGGTCGCGCGTACAAATTAGGCGACATTATTCGCTATAAAAACGGCCTGACGGTTGAAGTTGTTAATACCGATGCCGAAGGTCGTCTGGTGCTGGCCGATGGCTTACAGGCAGCGGGTGAGTTTGGTGCGAAACAGATTATTGATGCGGCAACGCTGACCGGCGCCGCGCAAATGGCGGTTGGTAATGAATACAACGCGCTGTTTAGTGTGGATGAAGTGGCTGCCACTAAAGCATTGGCTAATGCGGATAAAGAAAATGAGCTATTGTGGCGCTTACCTTTAGCCCCATGGCATAGTGAAAACTGTCCGTCAGCTTTTGCTGATACGGCAAACAGCCGCCCGCAAAAAGGCGGTGGTGCCGGTGGTGCAAGCAACGCCGCAGGCTTTTTACTGCGCTTTGCGCCGAACAGCGGCAAAGGCTGGCTGCACTTCGATTTAGCTGGCGCTTACCAAAAATCGGCGACCTCTATGTGGGCGACAGGCGCTACCGCCGCCGGTGTGCGCACCATAGCCGCAACCGTACAAGGTGATTAATTTGGCATGACCTTGCCAATTGAGAGCGTGCTGCCAGAGCTGGCGAAAGCCTTTCCGGCAGCACGTGTCGTTATTGAGGCACCGCCCGGTGCCGGCAAATCAACACAACTTCCGTTATTTCTGTTGCAGCAGGGTATTGCCGATGACGGCCTTATTGTCATGCTGCAGCCCCGGCGTGTTGCTGCGCTGAATATTGCTCATTATTTGGCTAAGCAGTTGGGAGAACCGGTGGGTGAGCAGGTCGGCTATACGGTGCGCGGCGACAGCAAGCGCAGTAAGGCAACTAAGTTACTTATCATTACGGAAGGTGTATTGGTTCGATGGCTGCAGGACGATCCTGAACTTAGCGGCATTGGCACGCTGATCTTCGATGAATTCCACGAGCGCAATTTGCACAGTGACTTAAGTCTGGCGCTGGTGATTGATGCCCTGCCATTGCGTCCGGATTTAAACCTGCTGATTATGTCGGCCACCTTGCCCGCAGAAAATCTGAAACTCTGGCTAGAGAATTACTGTGATCAGGTGCAGGTTTTGCGCAGCGAAGGCCGCAGTTATCCGGTTGAGTATCACTATCGCCCAGCATCTCATGTTACTCAATGGCTGGCTGAATTACCCAAAGTGGTTGTCGAAGCCTTTGCTGCTGCCGAAAAAGGTGTTCTGGTTTTCCTGCCGGGCGTTTATGAAATACAAAAGATTGCGACTGAACTGAGTCAGCGAATGCCGCCGGGCACAATCATCTTACCCCTGCATGGGCGTATCCCCTTGCAGCAACAGCGGCAAGTATTAAAAGCATCGGACGAAAAACGCATTATTCTGGCAACTAATATTGCCGAAACCAGCTTAACTCTGGACGGTATTGATGTGGTTGTCGACAGTGGTCGCGAGCGCCGGGCTCAGTACCTGCCTCAATACGGATTAAGCCAGTTAACGACGCAACGTATTGCTAAAGCTTCAGCAACACAGCGTGCCGGGCGTGCGGGTCGTCAGCAGGCGGGGCAATGTTTTCGTTTGTGGGCGCGCTCCGACGAGCATGGCTTTGCCGATTATGCGCCTCCGGACGTTGCCACTCAGGATTTATCAGCACTGGTACTGGATGTGTTGCGTTGGGGCAGTGAGGTGAACCAACTGGCCTGGTTTTCTCAGCCCGACCCCGGGCATTGCGCTGCGGCGACCGACTTTTTAGCCAGCACCGGCTTAATAAAACAGGGGCAGTTAACCGCAAAAGCCCGGCAGCTGGAGTCCGGCGGTTTTGATCCCAGAATTTTACTGGTGGCGGACGCAGCCAAAGCTTTGGCGAACGAGCAGCAAGCCGCTATGGCTCGTGTTTTGGCTACACTGGAAGAGCCGCAAACTAGCATAAAAACAGTCGATCTATTTGAACGCACTCAGCAGCATTATCAACAACGAAATCAGGCGCCTTTGTGGCAACAACGCTGGCGCTATTGGTTAAACCATTTTGGTCTGAAAGAAGCTGTAGAATCTGCAGGAACCAGTGAAGACGGCCTTGCCGCTGCCTTACTGCAGGGGTACCCCGACCGAGTCGCAAAGTACGATGTCAGCCGAGGCGACTTTCAACTGGCTTGCGGTGGTCGGGTTAGTGGCGACAGCAGTCGCCTTCAGCAGCCAACCTGGGCAATTATTTTTGATGTCACCTTTCATGAGCAAGACACGATAGGCCGCAGCCGCTGCCTGTTACCTGTGGACGATGCCCAGGCGTTACTGAAAGAAGCAGGCATTCCTTTGCAGACCTTGCAAACAGCTGAATGGGTAGGTGAGCAGCAACAACTGCGACAAATAACTCGTACTCAACTGGGCTCCCTGGTACTCAGCCAGACTACTAATAGTGGACAGGTTTCCAATGAACAAAAAGCCGAAGCGTTCTGCCTGTGGTTGCGCGATAAAGGACTGGATAAACTCAACTGGAGTCAACGCGCGAAACAGCTACAACGGCGGGTCTACTGGTTGCAACAAGCCGGAGAGCTGAGCGCCTACGACATGAGCGATGCAGGATTACTTAATAGCCTGGAGCGCTGGACGGCGCCGTATTGGACGAATTTCCGGTCACTAAAACAATTGCAGCAGTGGGATCCATACGAGGCCTTGTGTTATTTTTTCGACTACTCAGAACTGCAACGTCTTAATTCGGCTTGTCCTGAATGGTGGCAAACTCCGACAGAACGTAAAGTGTTTATAAATTATCTGGACGACCCCCCCCGGGTTGAGGTCAAATTACAGGAAATGTTTGGTGTCTCTGAGTCGCCTAAAATTATCGATAACCGACAAGTTGTGACCGTTGATCTTCTGTCGCCGGCCGGGCGTTTGTTACAGCGAACCAATGATCTCGCGAGTTTCTGGCAAAATGCTTACGCCGACGTGCGCAAAGAAATGCGCGGTCGCTATCCTAAGCATCCGTGGCCCGAAGACCCTCTGAATGCAACCGCAACGTTTAAAACCAAAAGGCAGCAGTAGTGATAAAAAGTCGATGGTTTCAATACCTATTCTGGACAAGCTTTAAGATAGGGCTGGTACTTATCGCCGTTATTGGGCTTTATGCCATTTATCTGGATGCCAGTTTATCCCGTCATTTTAGTAACAAGCGCTATCAGGCCCCTGCTTTGGTTTACGCGGATGAGGTAACGCTGAGAAACAATCATCCTATGCGGCTGCAAGGGCTAGTCGGCATTCTGGAGCGAGTCGGTTATCAGCGTAATAGTAATACCGAGCAGTCGGGTTACTACTCGGTGGGTAAAAATAATGTCATGGTGCATCGTCGACCTTTCGACTTTTCCGATGGTCCGCAAATGGCGCAAAGAGTGCAAATCAACTTTCACGGCGACCGTATTAAGTCTATTAAGAGCTGGCCCAGTGGCAGAGAGCTGGAAAGCTTTCGCCTGGAACCTGAGCTAATAGGCCGCATTAGTACCTTAAGTAAAGAAGACCGTTTGTTAGTTGGGCTGGAAGTCGTGCCTAACTTACTCATTGAAACCCTATTAAAAGTTGAAGACAGAAATTTTTATCATCATCAGGGGGTATCGCCCTGGTCAATTCTAAGGGCGTTGGCTGCCAACCTGAAAGCAGGCAGGACGGTTCAGGGCGGTTCTACGCTGACTCAGCAGTTGGTCAAAAACCTCTACCTGAGCCGAGACCAGACGTTATGGCGTAAGTTTCACGAAGCCATGATGTCGCTGGTTATCGATTACCGGTTTGATAAAAACACCATATTAGAGACCTACCTGAACGAAGTGTACTTTGGCCAGGACGGAAGCAACGCTATTCACGGTATAGGACTTGCCAGTCAGTTTTATTTTGGTAAGCAGGTACAGGAGCTGAACCCAAGCGAAATTGCTTTAATGGTGGGGATGATAAAGGGGCCTTCTTATTATGACCCAAGACGCTACCCGGAGCGTGCCCGTAGCCGCAGGGACACAGTGCTTAAAGTCATGTTTGAACAGGATTTACTCGGTAAAGATAACTACGTTGCTGCGGTTGAACAGGCGCTTGACGTTAAAGAAAGCCGCCGTCTGGTTGAGCACCCGTACCCTCATTATATGGACTTAGTACGTCGGGAGATGAAGCGTATTATTCTGCCGGAAGACTGGCAGGAAACTGGGCTGAAAATCTTCACGCATTTGCAGGTGGATGCACAAAATGCAGTACAACGCTCGTTAGCACAACAGCTTATGGCTGACGGCGAAGATGAAAAGTTAGAAGGGGCAATGGTCGTTGCTGATTACCGCAACGGCACTATTAGCGCGCTCGCTGGTGGCCGCTTAAGTCAGGCTATAGGTTATAACCGGGCGTTGTTGGCACTGCGGCCAATAGGCTCATTAATGAAGCCTATTATATACGCAGCCGCGATGCAGGATTCAGACATTGGTCTGCATACTCCGGTTGCAGATGAACCCATTACTTTATCGGATAAAAAGGGAAAAGACTGGAAGCCGCAAAACTACGATAAAGAGTTTGATGGTAGTTTGCTGTTGTACGATGCCTTGGTTCAGTCGCGCAACTTACCGGCAGTTCGGGTGGGCATGGAAGTGGGTATAGACCAGTTAGTGAGTTACTTACGCGAATTAGGTGTGACAACGCCGTTACAAGCCTATCCATCGTTGACTTTAGGATCAGCGTCGTTGTCTCCCGTAGCGGTGACACGAATGTACAGTGCGCTTATGAATGATGGCCGTTATCAGCCTTTAGCTGCGGTGTCGTCTATCACCACCCATCAGGGCGAGGTGCTGTATCGGCGTCAGAAGTCTGAAGCAGATGTGGTTTTCGATAAAAATGTGTCTTATCTGACTCGCTATGGTTTACGGGGAGTGGTGGCAGAGGGTACCGCAAGTCGTCTGCAACGTGCTTTAGCCGGTCAGGTAGTTGGTGGCAAGACAGGTACAACGAATGATTATCGCGACAGCTGGTTTGTTGCAGTAGATGGTGAGCACGTGGTTACGGTTTGGTTAGGTCGTGATGATAACCAGCCGGTTGGCTTAACCGGAAGTAGCGGCGCTCTCAAAGTTGTGGCGGATTTTTATGATTACTTACCGCCGTTGAGCATGGCTTTAGATGTACCGGAGCCTCTGCAAATGCAAAATTTTCACCCGACAACGGGACAGCGAATTCCTGAAGACTGCAACAATGGTCGGAAATTACCGGCTGAGGAAATCAGGCTCCCCGAGGATATTACCTGTGAAGGCACTATCCGCGAGAAAAGCTGGTGGGAACGTTTATTTGGTGGCTAAAAGCGCCATTAACAATGGCGCTTAGCATCTGAGCTACACTAACTTGGCAAAAGCTTTTTCAGCGGCATCCAGAGTGTTTTGAATGTCTTCTTCACTGTGCGCTGCTGACATAAAGCCACCTTCAAAGGCCGATGGCGCAAGATACACACCTTGCTCTAACATGGCGTGATAGAACGTCTTAAAATGCTCCATATTGCACTGTGTGGCCTGAGCGTAAGTGGTTACTTCGGGCTCTTCAGTAAAAAAGAAACCAAACATAGAACCGGCGCGATTTGTTGTCATTGGCACGCCAGCCCGGTCAGCACGCTCCTGTAAACCGTCAAGCAGTGTGTCAACGCGTTGGTAAAGCTGGTCGTAAAGCCCTGGGGTGGATAACTGCTGTAACGCTGCCAAGCCTGCTGCCATGGCGACTGGGTTACCCGATAAGGTTCCTGCCTGATACACAGGGCCAACCGGTGCAATGTAGTCCATCACTTCCTTTTTACCGCCAAACGCGCCAACCGGCATGCCACCGCCAATCACTTTACCTAAAGTCGTGAGGTCTGGTTTAATCTTATAGCGATCCTGAGCGCCGCCCGGAGCTACACGGAAACCGGTCATAACTTCGTCAAAAATCAGAACTGAACCGTGGTCGTCACAAATGCTGCGTAAGCCTTCCAGAAAACCTTCAACTGGAGGAATGCAGTTCATATTGCCGGCAACGGGCTCAACAATAATGCAGGCAATCTCGTCACCCATTTCAGCGAAAATTTGTTTCACCGATTCAATATCGTTGTAAGTTGCGGTTAAGGTATGTTTCGCAAAGTCTTCCGGAATGCCGGGAGAGTTAGGAACGCCCAGAGTCAAAGCACCTGAACCAGCTTTAACCAGCAAGGAGTCGGCATGACCGTGGTAGTTACCTTCAAACTTCAGAATTTTATCCCGACCAGTATAGCCGCGTGCCAGACGAATGGCAGTCATAGTGGCTTCAGTACCGGAATTCACCATACGCACTTTTTCAATAGAAGGGACTATTTTGCGAATAGTCTCCGCCATGGTGATTTCAACTTCCGTCGGTGTGCCGAAGCTCAGACCTCGCTTGGCGGCCTGCAGGGTGGCTTCTAACACTGCCGGGTGGTTATGCCCCAAAATCATTGGGCCCCATGAGCCGACGTAATCGATATAACGTTTGCCGTCTGCATCAATCATATAAGCGCCTTCAGCACTCTCAAAGAAGATGGGGCTGCCACCAACGCCGTTAAAAGCCCGAACCGGCGAGTTAACGCCGCCAGGGATACTGATTTGTGCTTGAGTGTATAATTCTTCTGAGCGACTCATGTCGTAACTACCTCTTTACTGTTGGCTTTTTTCGCTGTACCAGATGACATCACATTGGTGTTTATCAACCTGATCAACGACCCCTAGTGTTAATGCAAACAGAGCCATACGAATGAGAACTCCGTTGTCAGCCTGACGGAAAATAGCCAGGTTGGGGTTTTGGTTTAAGTCGTTATCCAATTCATTAGCTTCGGCGCGCGAATCCCGCGGCAAAGGATGCATGATGACCGTATTGGGTTTGTAGTGTTTAGTGTAAATGTCCTGATTTAAACGAAACTTACCGCGATACTGATCAGCGTCTTCCGGGCTGGCAAAACGTTCTTGCTGAATTCGAGTCTGATAGACAATATCAGCGTCGACAATACCGTCGACTTTTTCTGTAACCGTTACACGGTGACCTGCGTTTTCCAGCGTATCTAATACGGAGCCCGGCATAGAAAGTTCACGTGGCGAAATTAAAGTGAACTTAATGTTCTTGTACATAGAGAGTAAAGTGGACAGTGAATGTACTGTACGTCCGTACTTCAAGTCGCCAATCATGCAAATGTGCATGTTATCAATGCTCTGCTGATGGTACGCCAGTTCTTTCTGGATAGTGTAAAGGTCCAGCAATGCCTGAGTCGGATGCTCGTTTGCGCCGTCACCGCCGTTAATGACCGGTACCCGACTGCCTTCAGCAAACTCTTTTACTGAGCCCGACTTGGGGTGGCGCATGGCAATAACGTCGCTGTAGCTGCTTAATACGCGAGCGGTGTCGTAAAGCGATTCGCCCTTTGCAATGGCCGAGCTTTCCATGCCGGTAGTTTCACGGACTTCGCCCCCTAACAGGTTGAACGCCGTGCCGAAGCTTACCCGGGTACGAGTTGAAGGTTCGAAGAAAAGATTACCAAGGATAGCGCCGTCAAGAACTCGAGTGCGTGTTTTACGTCGGGCGTAAGGTTGCATCTTGTCCGCAACGGAGAATATGTAGTCAATGCTGTCGCGATTGAACTGATTTACAGAAAGAATGTTGGAGCCGGTGAAATTCATCTTTGGGTGCGCCTCTGCCGCAGAATGTCACTGGGCGCACACTATAGCAAATCATGCGGCACAAGAGAATCTAATAAGGCTTAACTACCGCTAAAATGATAATAGCGAAAAGTGCCAGTACCGGGAGCTCGTTAAACACTCGGTAAAACCGGTGGCTGCGGCGGTTGGTGCCGGTTTTAAAGTCTTTCAATAGTTTGAAACAGTAACCGTGATACACAAAAAGTAGTAACACCAGTACCAGTTTAGTGTGCATCCAGCCACTGGCAGCAAACCAGGCTGAACCGTAGGCAAAAATAAGCACCACACCGAAAATGAGGGTAAGAATGGCAAAGGGGGTGACGAAATACAGTAAACGCCTTTCCATTATACAGAGTTGCTCGTCCACGGCAGGCTTGGCGTTCATTGCGTGATAAACAAACAAACGTGGTAAGTAGAAGATGCCGGCAAACCAGGCCACCATAAAAGCAATATGCAGGGCTTTAACCCAAAGTATCCATGTCATGCGAGTTCTCTCTGTAGGGCTTTACGAACAAGTTCCCAGGTAACAATGCCACAGGGCTGGCCATCATCGGTCTCATAAATGTACACAGCCCCCCGACGCTTGGGTCCAATTTCATCATACACTTCGGCCAGAGTCGATGTGACCCGAACTCCTTTGATAGGAGTGTAACTCAGGCTGGGACTGTCCCCGGCGTTTATATCATAAGTTACCAGACGATAAAGTGCCTGATTATCTTCATCGACTGACATGACAATAACGGTTTTCGCCTGCGCAGATTCAAGTGAGTCAACCAGTTCGTTCTGAGTGGGCTCAAGCAGCAATTTGAAATCTGTTTCCATGACGTTTTCAACACCGGTTTTCTGTAATGCGACATGCACCGGAGCCAGCTGGTAAGGCAAACCCTGCAACTCTAGCTGGGAGATGAAAATGGATTTGGATTTCAGTAACTGACTGGAAATGAGATAAGCAGGTACAATCACTAGCATAGCGGGAATAATAATTTCGACACTGCGAGACAACTCGACAATAGCGAGCAGAGCTGCCATTGGTGCGTGAATACAGGCCGCTAAAATGCCTGCCATTCCCAACAGAATGAAGCTGTCGAAGGACAGTGGCTGTTGAATATCCAAACCGTTAACTGCACCGACAAATACCGCTGCAATAATGGCTCCAATACCGAACACGGCACCAATTAAACCGCCGGGTATACCCATGCCCAAAGCAATAGCTGAGGCAAAAAGCTTTGCTATGAGTAAGGTGGTCAATAGCGACATTTCACCCTGATGATTCAACACCTGCTCAATGGCTGTAAGCCCCGGACCTAAGCTGCTGGGAATTATGACGGCCAGCATAGCCGTTATAAGGCCAGCAAAGAGCAAACGGGTAAGCAATGACATGTCTTGTACGGTTTCCATGACATCCAGCATGAGCTTTTTGAACAACACCCCAACAAACCCCAGTACAACGCCCAGTAGCATCACCCAGGGTAACTGTGTGGTGGGAATATCCTGGGCTGAGAGCACGGCCAGCTCCGAGGCGACTCCGAAAATTTCTTCGGTAATGAGCGAACCAGCTACCGCCGACAGCATAACGGGTATAAAAACGTGAACTTTGTATTCCCGCAGTACCACTTCCATTACTAGAACCATAGCGGCCAAAGGTGTATTAAAAGAGGCCGCGATAGCTGCGGCTATACCACAGGCGGCAAGGGTTCGTATGGCGTTTTTAGGGGCGTCGAAATGGAACCCGAGCCAAGTAGCTGCCGCTGCACCTAAATGAACGGCGGGCCCTTCACGGCCGACACTGAAGCCGGCAACTAATGAAATTATTCCCCCAAAGAATTGGTTCACCGTACTGCGCCAGGGCAGCATGCCGTAGTGCTGTTTCATACGGTGGATAACGTAGGGGATACCCATCCGCACGTGTTTAGATCCCGATAGCCGAAACAGAACATAAACAATGGCGGCAGCAATAATGGGGAGTAAAAAGCGGTAAGTAGTTGGTAAAGGCTGTTGCCAATAGCTACCATTGCCGACAAGATAAGCGCCTTGCTCAATCGCCAAACGGAATCCGGCAATCATAAGAGCTGCAAGAATACCGCCGGCAAGACCCATTAAACAAATGGCGATAGTGGTCGACGGGGTCGCCAGCTGTTTGCGCAGTTGCTGTCGGAATACCGAGTTAGAGGCCATTTAAAATAAGATCCTTACCTTAAACCGTGGGATGAGCTTGCATATTTATCAATAACATATCAGCATAAACGCTTGATGGAAATGAGCTGGAAGTTATGAAGCCCTATTTTAACCTGAAATACTGGCAACAGCGCTGGGGAGCTTTCCCGGTATTTGTGTTGTTGATCTGTGTTGCTGTTTTGGTTGTTTACCTGGCTTACCTAGCCGGAGTTTGGCATGCAAAAGCCTTGAAAGAAGAAGTTTCCAAACAGTCGCAACAACTTGAGCAGCTTTATCAGCGTATTGAGCAGATGGAGTATCAACGCCATGTGCTGCAAGTTGAGCTAGACATTGAGCGCTCGGCAAACCAAAGTTTGCAGGACGAGTTGAGTGCGTTACAGAACGATAATTATGGTTTACGCCGAGATTTAGCGTTTTATCAGAAGATTATGGCGCCGGAGCTACAGGAAAGCGGCGTTACGATAGATTCTTTAACCGTTACTAAGAACCGTTCAGAAAATCATTTCCATTTCTCTCTGGCGGTATTGCAAATTGAGCAGCGTCGTAACTTTGTTCAGGGGAATGTTACAGTTGAACTGGTCGGCCGCATTGATGGTAAGAAAGAGCGTTATGACTTACTGAAACTTGCCAATATAGCGCAAGATGAACGGAGCTTTTCTATGCGCTATTTCTCTTTGTACGAAGGCGACTTCTTTATGCCTGAAGGGCTTGTGCCAGAACGGGTTGAAGTAAAAGTGCAGCTAACCAAAGGTGGTAGAGGGACACTGGACCGAACCTTTTTCTGGAAAGAAATTAGCCGCGGAGATGCCAACCCCGGTGTGCGTAGTGACGGCGATACTTGACCAAAATACTCAGGTAAGAGAAAATAGCAGTAGAGTTCAACCAAGGTAGAGAAATCATGAGCAGTGCAGCAGAGCAGGCAATGCCGATTGAGTTCACTGAACAAGCGGCAAGCAAAGTGGGTAAGCTGATTGCTGAAGAAGAAAACCCAAACTTGAAGTTGCGTGTTTACGTAACCGGAGGCGGTTGTTCGGGCTTCCAATATGGTTTTACCTTTGATGAAAAGAAAAACCCGGGTGATATGGAAATAGAAAAAAACGGCGTCACCCTGCTGGTTGATCCAATGAGTTTACAGTATTTAATGGGGGGCGTGGTCAGCTACGAAGAAGGACTGCAGGGTTCACGCTTTTTTGTCGACAACCCTAATGCCACAACAACCTGTGGTTGCGGTTCGAGTTTTTCCGTTTAGGCTTTAGTTCCTTCCCTCGGGAACAGCTGAAAGTTTTCGGCTTTTCCGCTAGAATAACCTCACAATTTTTTGTGAGGTTTTTTTATGAGCGCGTACGCAGAACACATCAAGACAGTTTGTAGCCGCTTTGATAAAGCGTTAGAGGACAACAATTTTGAATCGGTACTGGTTTACTCGGGCCAGCCACGAGTTGATTTTCTCGATGATAACGCGCCGCCGTACCGGGTTAATCCGCTATTTAAATATTGGGTTCCGGTCACAGAAAGCCCCAAAAGTGCTATTTTTTATCGCAAGGGCAGCCAACGTCCTACGGTTTACCTATTCCAGGCTCGGGACTTTTGGCATGCTCCGGTGAATGTGCCGGAAGAAGAATGGCAGCAGCATGTTGATTTAAAAATTATTGATGATTTAAGTATGCTGACTGAAGACTTAGGCAGCGACTTGGAGCAGTCCGCTTTTATTGGTGAAGACTTTGCACAGCCAGTCAGTGACTGGAGAGTAAAAGCACGTAACCCGCAGGCATTGATTAATCATCTGCACTTTCACCGCTCAATAAAAACTCAATGGGAAGTGGATAATTTGCGCGAAGCCAACCGCTTAGCGGCAAAAGCCCATGTTGCAGCAAAAGAAGCCTTTTTTGCCGGTAAGAGCGAGTTGGAAATACATCATGCTTATCTTGGCGCTATCGACTTTCGTGAATCACAGGTGCCTTACAACAGCATTGTTGCATTGAACAGCCATTCGGCAATTTTGCATTATGACGTATACGACACTGTTCCGCCTAAGCAAATCCGTTCGTTCTTAATAGATGCTGGCGCACGCTACCGTGGTTATTGCTCCGATATAACCCGCTCATACGCTTATGAAGAAGGTTTCTACGCGAATCTGGTAGAAGCTATGGATAAAGCACAACAAGAGCTGTTGAGCGAGATTAAGCCCGGTGTGAGCTATTACGACCTGCATGTGTCGATGCATCTGAAAGTCGCGCAAATTTTAAGTGACTTTGAGTTTATTAAAGGTGATGCACAAAGCATTTATGACAAAGGTTACACCAGTGCCTTTATGCCACACGGATTAGGCCACTTTATTGGTTTGCAGGTACATGATGTTGGCGGTTTCCTGAAGGACGACAAAGGTAACAGCTACGAGCGCAGTGAGCGTCATCCGTTTTTACGCTTATTACGAGACATTGAAGTTGGCCACGTCTTCACAATTGAGCCGGGCTTATATGTGGTCGATCAGCTACTGGAAGAGCACAAAGACAGCGCAGATATTAACTGGGAGAAAGTTGATGAGCTGCGTCCATACGGCGGTGTACGTATTGAAGACAGCATCGTGGTTGGAGCCGATGGCAATGAAAACCTGACGCGTGATGCGTTTAAAGAACTGGGTGCCGAATAAAGAGTCTATTGATGTAGGACTTTAGCGCCTAAAACAACCGGGTGACTGGCTCCTGTAACTTCAGGCTGGTTGCCCGGTTTTTTATGCTCGAAACACCAGCCTAACCAGGCAAAAGCGATTGCCTCAACCCATTGCGGGTCAACGCCTAAACTCGCTGTAGTATCGCATTGAATCGGCGCTAAAAGTTGAGTTAAGCGCTCCATCAATAATGGGTTTCGGGTGCCGCCACCACAAAAATAAGCCGTATCGGGTTGTTGTGGCAAGGTTGTCAGTGCATCTTTGATGCTAATAGCGGTAAGTTCGGTCAAAGTGCGCTGTACATCAGCCGGGCTAATGTTGTGTCCGGTCAATTGTCGTTGCAGCCATTTTAAGTTGAACTCCTCGCGACCCGTACTTTTGGGAGCTGGCTTAGCAAAAAACGGATGCTGCAATAAACGCTTTAGCAGGTCAGGCTGAAGTTTGCCTGCTCTCGCAAACTGAGCATTTTCATCGAAGCTTTTACTTGAGTCATTATGCTGAACCCATTGGTCGAGCAAGGTGTTGGCAGGTCCTGTATCGAAGCCCAGTATGTTGCCGTTATTGCCAAGCCAGGTGACATTGGCAATACCACCTAAATTAATCACCGCAATGCTTTGATTCTTGCGGGCAAAAACTTGCTTATGAAAAGCCGGAACCAATGGCGCCCCCTGACCACCTGCGGCGATGTCTTTGCGACGAAAATCGTAAATCACATCAATACCCGTACCCAAAGCTAACCGTGTAGGGTCGCCAATTTGACAGGTGTAGGCTGGTATTGAGTTGGGCTTGTGGCGAACGGTTTGTCCGTGACTGGCTATGGCGGTAATGTCTTTTGCTGCGATACTGACTTTTTCAAGAAGCCGCTCTACGACTTTGGCACTGAGCTCGGAAAAAGCAATGTCTAAACCGGCCAGTTCATCGGCCTGCCAGTTGTCTGTGTGGCTTAAAGCCAATAAGCGAGTACGCAATTCCGGGGGGAAAGACAAAGAGTGATGAGCTTCAAGTCTGGGCGTGCCTTGCGCATCTATCTGGACCAATGCCGCGTCAACCGCATCCATACTGGTGCCCGACATCAGTCCAATATAACGCTGAAACATTACTGCATCGCCAGGTAAACGCGTCTGTTGTCGTTTAGTATGGCCATTACCTGATCCGCGTGTTGACGGAAAGCCGGTAATTCTGATTCACCCAGCGACTTGGCTTCCGGCAATTCCACCGTACGAGGGTTACGATGTACGCCGTCAACAAGGAATTCGTAGTGTAAGTGTGGACCCGTTACCCGGCCTGTCGCGCCGACGCGACCAATTACCTGACCTTGTTTAACACGGTCGCCTGTTTTCACGTGCTTACGGCTAAGGTGTAAATACTTAGTCACGTAGCGTTCGCCGTGTTGCACAAAAATATAATTACCATTCAACGAGGTATAACCAGCCGCGATAACTTTACCATCACCAGAAGACATTACTGGCGTGCCAGTAGAGGCTGCGTAATCTATACCATTGTGCGGGCGCACTCTTCCGGTAACCGGATGTAAGCGGCGAGGGTTGAAGCTCGAGCTTATGTAGGTAAAGTTAACCGGTGAACGCAGGAAGGTTTTGCGCATGGCGCGACCGTTCGGCGTATAATATTGTCCATTATCGTGAAGAATGGCCTGGAAGTTCTCGTCCCGGTTTACAAACTCTGCCGCTAAAATTTTGCCGTAGCCAACAAACTCGCCATCTACATAGTGCGTTTCATAAAGTACGCTAAATTCGTCGTTTTTACGCAAGTCTAAGGCAAAGTCGATATCCCAGCCAAAAATATTGGCAATGCGCATAATTTGGTTGTCAGTCAAACCCGAGTCGATACCGGCATTCCAGAAGCTGGAGTCAATAACGGCATGAGTGAATTCTGTACGAACTTCAACTTTTTTAGTTTCGATTTCAGCAACAAAGCTGTCGTTTTGACGAGTGATAATAAGCGTTTCTGTATCGTTTATCTGGTGCGCTAGCTGCACCAGGTTATCGTCACTGTCAGTCGCAAAGCGAAGCAAATCGCCAGGGTGAACTTTACGAAGATATTTGGCTTCATCGCCGGACTCGGTAACGCGATACAGTTGCTGGGCACTAAAGCCTACTTTGCTAAATATTTTAGCTAAGCTGTCACCCGATTTAATCTGATAGGTTTGCCATGTCAGCTCTGAGTTTTCGGTACTTTCATCTGAGCTGGGTTGCTCAAAAGCTAAATCGAGCTGGTAACGTTTACCTGGCATCAACTGCTCTGCTGAAGTACTGTTCTTAGATGCCGTGGCAGGTTCCGACGGAATGATCAGTAATAGCAAGAGGGCAACGCTGATCGCACTGATCAGAATTTTATGAGAATGCGGAAGTTGCAGAAACATCCGCTGAATTTTGGTGACAGATTTTAATGTCATATTATAGCGCACTTCACTTTCTTTATTGTGATTATCCAGTAAACATGTGTCAGCAAACACGGGGATTACCGCACCTGTTTACGACCACGGAATAACCTTATGGTTTCGAGGATAATACGAAAAAATGAAGAATACCAGATCATTGAGCTTAAAACAGCGGTAATAATGGCGTAAAATGGCTGGTTTATGAGTTTTTACAGTTGGAGATGAGGATGAAAACCGAAGTGGCGGAAGCTATTGCCGAGATTACTCGCGGTGCCGAAGAAGTTTTACTCGAGCAGGAACTGGCTGAGAAGTTGGCCAGTGGTAAGCCACTGACAGTGAAAGCTGGCTTTGACCCAACGGCACCTGATTTACACTTGGGACACACTGTTTTAATCAACAAGCTGAGAGTATTTCAGGACTTTGGTCATAAAGTGGTTTTCCTTATAGGTGATTTCACCGGCATGATAGGTGACCCTACAGGTAAGAATGTGACCAGAAAGCCGCTGACCACGGAACAGGTTATTGCTAACGCTGAAACTTATAAAGAACAGGTTTTTAAAATTCTCGATCCGGCTAAAACCGAAATCCGTTTTAACTCCGAATGGATGTCGAAAATGGGGGCAGCCGATATGATTAAACTGGCTGCGCGCCAGACCGTAGCCCGTATGTTAGAACGTGATGATTTTAAAAAACGCTACCAGAACAATCAGTCGATAGCTATTCACGAGTTTTTATACCCATTGGTTCAGGGCTGGGATTCGGTTGAATTAAAAGCTGACGTTGAGCTGGGCGGAACCGACCAGCGCTTCAACCTGCTCATGGGGCGCGAACTGCAAAAAGAAGAAGGGCAGCGTCCACAAACTGTCATTATGACGCCGTTACTGGAAGGGCTGGACGGTGTGCAGAAAATGTCAAAATCGCTGAATAACTATATTGGCATTACGGAACCGGCAAATGACATGTTTGGTAAAATTATGTCGGTGTCAGATGAGCTCATGTGGCGTTACTTCCAGTTACTCAGCTTTCGTTCCATTACCGAAATTGACGAACTGAAAGCGGCTGTAGCCGACGGCAAAAACCCACGTGATGTGAAAGTTTTGCTGGCAAAAGAAATCATCGCTCGCTTTCACTCGGAAGACGACGCTGAGAAAGCCGAACAGGATTTTATCCAGCGTTTCCAGAAAAATGCTTTACCGGACGATATTCCGGAAAAGACGGTGCAAGTCGGAGCTGAGGGAATGGCAATAGGTAATGTGCTAAAAGAAGCCGGCTTGGTTGAGTCCACCTCGGAAGCGTTACGAATGATAAAACAAAATGCCGTTAAAGTGGATGGCGAGAAATTCAGTGATTCGCGTTACCTGTGCACAGAAAAGGACTCTGGAGTATATCAGGTGGGTAAACGTCGCTTCGCTAAAATTAACTTAACGGCGTAACAGCGTTAATTATTGAGGCAATAAAACCGTGAAATATAAAAAGGCGCCTTTAAAGAGCGCCTTTTTTGTTTCTGCAGTTCAGAGGTTTTTGCTTTAGACTCTGAAACTCTTAATTGAGTCCTGGAGCTCATCGGCCAGTTTAGCGACTTCGTTAGACGCTTGAGCTGTTTGTTTGGAACCAGAAGCCGTTTGTTCGGCAATGGAAACAATAGACTCAAGACGCTCGCTGATATCCTGCGCAGTACTGCTTTGCTCTTTCGCTGCATTAGCAATATGGTTACTGCTGTCAGACGCCTGATGCACTGACTCAGTAATAGATTGAAGTGCCTGAGCTGCTTCATCGGATTGCTGCACACTGAGTTCAGCTTGCTCGCGGCCTTTATTCATAACGGTAACCGCTCGCTGAGAGTCATTCTGAAGATTCTCAATCATATCCTGAATTTCTTCGGTGGACTCTTGAGTACGGCTTGCCAGAGTGCGAACTTCATCAGCAACAACCGCAAATCCGCGACCTTGCTCACCGGCACGTGCCGCTTCAATGGCCGCGTTCAGTGCAAGCAAGTTGGTCTGGTCGGCAATACCGCGAATAACATCCAGAATGCCACCAATGTTTTTGCTGTTTTCTGACAACTGATCGATAACTTCCGAGGCGCCTTTAATTTCACTAGCCAGGCCTTCGATAGTCGCACGGTTTTTGTCTGAAATTTGACGAACACGTTTGGCTTCATCATCAGAGTGCTGAATTTCGCGTAAGGCCTGTTCTGCACCGTCGGCCATTTCGCTGGCCGTACTGTTCATTTCCTGAGTGGCCGTGGCTACTTGCTCAATCTGACGGCGTTGTTCGTCAATGGCGTTAGTTGTCTCGTCAGAAACATTGGAAGATTGCTCCGCGGCCGTAGCCAGCTGAGTGGCGCGGTTCGCAATACCTTCAATAAGTTTACGTAAATTACCGGTCAGTTTATTGGTGTTTGAGGCGAGCTCACCAAATTCGTCCTGAGCGTTATAGTCAACACGTTCGGTTAAGTTACCATCCGCCATAATGTTCAGCATGTGGTTAACGCGTGACAATGGACGGCTGATGCTACGTACGGTGTACCATGAAATAAGCACAGCCAGAGCAATAGAAATAATGGTGATGATACTATTGAGCCAGCTACTGGTAGAGATAGAGTCTGTTACTGAAACACGAGTACCGTCTGCTATTCCACGAACCGCAGTTTGCAGACGATCAGCCTCAGCCATCAGTTTATTCAGTTGAATTTCTGACTTATCCAGAGAGTCTTCAGAATCTAAACGCAGCTGTTGGCGGCGAATGACATTGTCCGGATAGGAACCTGCGCCCTGAAGGCTGTCGAGTGCGTCACGAACTGTTCCAATCGCGTCATCAACCATGGCTTCTGTGCCACCAGTTGCCTCGTTGTCTAAAGCTTCAAGACGAGGGCGGATACTGTCAATATTAATATCGATTTCACTGCGAATGATTTGAGCGCTGTCTAATTTATTAGCTTTGTTCAAGTCATACATTAAGGTGATAAGGCTGGACAGTGACGACTCAATATTACTGGCTTCACGAGAGATGACTTCGTTGTTAGAGGCATCCATGGTATCCAGTAGCATAATAGCCGCATCATCGATATTGAATGCAATTTCATCTAACTGAGAGGCGGTAACACTTTGTAGTTGCAGATACTCGCTGTGCTGATTGAACAAAAGCTCGATCAGATTGACGTATTGGCGCGAGTCTTTTTCCAAAGCGCTAATTTCGTCGCTTTGACCGTTACCCTGAATAAGTTCTTTAAGTTTATCAAGAGAGGCAAAAAGCAATTTGTTCGATTCATTGAATTCTTTTTTGTGGGCTTCAACCTGTTCTAAACTTTCATCATAAAAAGTTTCTAACTGAACTGTACCCAGCTCGAGAATATCGACTTTAATAGCCGAGACTTGATTCAGTGCCGGAACCGCCTCATCGTTGAGTTTATCAACTGACGAACCTATGCTGTTGATATTAAACAACGAGCTTAAGCTAATGATGAGTAACAGCAAAGTAATGATGGCAAAACCACCGATAACTCGCATGGCAACAGTAATTTTCATGAAACTTTCCTCAGCACTGCATAATTATTATTGTCACTTTCCGGTCAAAGCCGGTTCATGAAAGAAGGTTTTATTCTCAACGCTATATAACGTCATATACTGACCCCAGACACAGCCAGTATCCAGCGCTATCACATCCTGACGCCGGGTTTCGCCCATTAGCGCAGCCCAATGCCCGAATAATACTCGATTCTCGGATTCTGACCAAAAGTTAAACCATGGCTTATACGAATCCTGCGATGAACGTTCATATGGATTATCTTTTTGGGAAAAATCCAGTTCACCTTCCGGATTACAGTAACGCATTCGGGTAAACGCGTTCACTATAAAACGGTATCGGTCAAAACCTTGCAGACTTGAGTCCCATTTTTCCGGCGAGTTGCCAAATAACTGCTGCATAAAGTTTTTAAACTCATTGCCAGTAAGAACTTTTGTCACTTCCTGTGCGTATTGACTGGCTTGTTTGAGTGTCCACCATGGGTAAATACCAGCGTGAGTTATTACCGTATTGTGCTCTTCTAGCTGATGCATCAAAGGTTGGTGACGCAACCACTCTAACCAGTCATAGCGATCACTGTCTTCTAATAACGCATTGAGTTTGTCTTTTGGGTTAGGCTGGCGATAACCCAGCAACACTGCCATTAAGTTTAAATCGTGATTACCTAATACGCTGTGTACCGAGTTACTGTTCTCATAGAAAAAACGCAACGCATCGCGCGAACTGGGGCCGCGCGCGACAATATCACCTACACACCATAAAGAGTCGTTTGCAGGGTTAAAGCTGACTTGGGTAAGCAGAGCTTCAAGTTCACGGAAGCAACCCTGGATATCACCGACAACGTAATTGCTCATAATTAATGAATAATATTAGGGATGGCCAGCCGGAACGAAGGAATAGGTGCTTTAAACTGCGAGCCCTGTTCATCTATCATTAGGTAATGCCCTTCCATAGTGCCTATAGGCGTAGCCAGAACGGTACCGCTGGTATAACTGAATGATTCACCGGCAGCCAGTTTAGGCTGTTGTCCGACTACACCGTCACCGGCTACCCGGGTAATTTTATTGTCTGCGTCGGTAATGCGCCATTCGCGGGCAAGCAACTGCACTAACTGGCTGGACTCATTGGTTATGGTTATGGTGTAAGAAAATACATATTGTCCGGCATCAGGGTTTGACTGCGCCGCTAAATATTGCGTTTTTACATCAATTTCAATTTTACTGACTGTCATTCTTTTCCGCTTGTTTTGTGAGCGAGTGTTCAGTGAGCCAGTCGGATATCCTGCAGTAATCGTCTACAGAGAGCGTCTCCGGCCTTGCGCCCGGGTCAATACCAAGGGCTTCCAGCTGCTCTGCAGGAACCAACTGTTTAAGGTTGTTTCTTATTGTTTTACGGCGTTGGTTAAACGCTGTCAAACATAAGCTATGCAGTTGCGCTTTATCTTTAACTGGGTGTGGGCTTTCGGCATAGGGTTCTAACCGAACAACCGATGACTCTACTTTCGGTGGTGGTGTAAATGCCGACGGTGGTACGGCAACCACTGGAGAGACCTTGCAGGCTTGCTGCACACCAACGCTGATTCTGCCATAACTTTTTGAGCCAGGCTCCGCCGCTAAGCGATCAACCACTTCTTTTTGCAGCATAAAGTGCATATCTTTTACATCATCGGCAAACTTCAGCAGATGAAAGATAAGCGGTGTAGAAATGTTATAGGGTAGATTGCCGAATACTCGTGCCGGACCCTCTTCGGCAAACTGGCTAAAATCTATGCTTAGCGCATCGGCTTGAATCACTTCCAGTTTTGAACTCAAAAAAGGGTGATGCTGAAGCCTTTCAACTAAGTCACGGTCAATTTCGATAACTTTTAAATGGCCACTGCGATCTACCGTCGGCTCAGTTAATGCCGCTAAACCCGGGCCAATTTCTATTAGGTTTTCACCGGGCAGAGGGTTAATGGCATCAACAATCTGCTCAATAATATAGTCGTCATTCAGGAAGTTCTGGCCAAACCGTTTACGTGCCCGGTGACCTAGATGGGTTTTGCTCCCGCCCTGGTGTTTATTCCCACCTTGGTTTTTACTCATAATACGCTGCTCTTGCCATATCGATAGCGGTCTGCATTGCCAGGCGGCAACTACCGTCGTTAATCTTGCCAGACCCGGCCAGCTCAAGTGCTGTACCGTGATCAACAGAAGTCCGGATATAAGGTAACCCGAGTGTAATGTTTACGGCCTGCCCGAAACCTTTATATTTTAGCACCGGAAGACCCTGATCGTGATACATAGCAACTACCGCACTGGCATCTTCAAGGTACTTTGGCTGAAAAATGGTATCTGCGGGATAAGGGCCGTGCAAGTTCATGCCTTGCTTTTTAAGTTGCTCCAGAACCGGAATAATAATGTCTATTTCTTCTCGGCCTAAATGTCCCGACTCTCCCGCATGAGGGTTTAACCCGCAAACCAATATTTTGGGCGACGACTCGCCGAATTTCTTAGTCAGGTCGTTATGCAGTATGGTAATAATGTTGGTCAGACGCTCCGCGGTAACGGCTTTTGCCACATAGGCCAGTGGAATGTGAGTCGTAACCAGCGCCACACGCAGACCTTCTGTAGCCAACATCATAACGACATCATTGCAGTTCGCTTCATGAGCTAAAAATTCAGTGTGTCCTGAAAACGCCACGCCGGCTTGATTAATCACACCTTTGTGTACAGGGCCGGTAACAATGGCATCGAACTCGCCTGAGAGGTTACCGTCAGAGGCTCTTTTTAAGCAATCAACCACATAATGACCGTTGGCTGTACATAACTCTCCAGGAGTCACGTCTTCGCACACTGGAATATGTTCTACCCAAAGATGTCCGGGTTCATGTTGCGGCAGTTCTTCACCTTTTCTATACCTGTGCAGGGTAATAGGAAGGTTCAATTGCTCAGCGCGTTGCTTCAGTAAGTTTTTATCTGCACAGACAACGACAGCAGCCGACCAGGGCTGCTGCGCTATTTTTATAATTAAGTCCGGGCCAATACCTGCGGGCTCACCCGGTGTAAATACAAGAGTTGGTATACTCACTCAGCAACTCTTCTGATAAACGCCTGGTCGCGAATTTCTTGCTGCCAGTTATCAAGCTCTTCGCGGAATTTACGGCTAAACAGCATTTGGTATGCGCGTTCTTGCTTGTTTTCTTCAGTGGCATCCAGAGTTCTGCGGCCGGTAACTTCTACAATGTGCCAGCCAAACTGTGTGCTGAAAGGTTCACTTATTGTGTCTTGTTCAATGCTTTCTACTTTTTGTTTGAATTCCGGTGCGTATTTATTTGGACGAGCCCAGCCCAAATCGCCGCCACGAGAGGCCGAGCCAGGGTCAGCTGAGTGTTCACGTGCAAGTTCAGCAAAAGTCTTTTCGCCACTGGCAATTTGCTCACGGTATTTATTAAGCATCTCTTTCGCTTTGTTGTCTGACAAAATAACGGAAGGCTTAATTAAAATATGACGAGCTTTAACTTCCTGTACTTCGACTGTTTGCTCTCCGCGCTTATCCTGTACTTTCAAAATATGAAAGCCGATACCACTGCGGATTGGGCCGACAACGTCACCTACAGACTTCCCATCTACAGCTTCCGCAAACAAGGTCGGCATGCCATTAACTGTCATCCAGCCCAGGTCACCGCCATCCAATGCCGCAGAACCGGAGGAGGAACGTACCGCCAAATCAGCAAAGTCACTACCTTTGTCCAGTAAATTCAAAACTGTGTTGGCACGCTCTTTGGCTTTTTCAAGTTCGGCTTGTGATGAGTTTGAGTCAGCGGAAATCAGAATTTGAGCCAAACGATACTCTGTCTGAACTTCCTGGTTGCTCTCTATGAGTTTCACCAGGTTATTAATTTCTTGTGGCGTGATAGAAACACGTTGTTGTACAGCTGCTCGTTGAACTTGCTGGATAACCAACTCGTTACGAATGTTTTCGCGGTAGGCCGCCCAGCTCATACCACTACTGACCATGTTTTCCCGAAGCTCAGCTGTTGTAAGGTCTTGGTTATTTGCTATTTCGTTGATGGCTTGCTCTAACTGGTTGTCGTCAATCTCGATACCCATGCGGTTAGCCATTTGCAACTGAATTTCCTGCAGAATCAGGCGTTCTATAGCCTGAGTTTCCAGAACTTCGTCTGAAGGCGCGTTACTCGAGTTGAAGTTCTGACCGTTCTTAACTTGTTGGATAAGTTGGTCAATCTGGCTTTGCAGCACCACGCCGTCATCCACTACGACGACAACGCGATCCAGTATTTGCTGAGCCTGAACGGTGTTATTCAGCAAAAAAGACGATGCAATCAGCACAGCTGCTGAACAAAACGATGCAATTTTTTTCATTATACCTACCACTAGTTACTGAGATAAAAAGGACGGCGGTAACCGTACGTACTTTTCTCAAGCATGTTAATTAGACCACTGCTATCAGAAGCTAAACCGCTGATAATAAATTGTATACTAATGCCATTGTCAAATTGAGTTTCGCCGTTTATCTGAGTCGCACTAAAAGCCGGCTCAAGATCACGGTTTATGCGTCTGTACGCGCTAACCCGTAAGGCCCAGCAGCAACTGCTGTATTGAATGCCCACCATAGCATCATTTAAACGATCATGTGTGAGATCGTAAAAGACATTTGAGGCGACTTGCCAGCGCGAATTTGCTGACCAAACTGCCTGCGTTCCAACTTGTTCAATATCGTTGTTCAGAATGTTGGTCGCGGTGCGATGACTAACCTGTATCAGGTTTGATTCATCTTTACGGAACTCTACCGCGGTCTGACTCTTACGGGTGGTGTTAAGTTCCGTATCGTATTGAATTGAGCTGCGTATTGACCAGTTCTCATCAACAGCCCAGTTAATGTCGGCAACCCACTCACTGTTACTGGAGGTTGTGGTTTCTTCATCGCTGGCAAACAGTTGCGTACGACTGTCATTAATATTGTAAATTTGCCCAATACTGGCTCGCAGCACTTCGCGTTCATTCTGAGTGAATAAGCTGCTGCTGACACCGTACGTTATCTGGTTAGCCTCGGCGATGCGATCCAACCCCGAAAAACGGCGGCTACGGAATAGCCCGTGGTAATCGTCCTGCAATAAAGAGGTATCATAAATGCCGATGTTCTGTTGGTTTTCATAGGGCACATACAAATACTGAATTTGCGGCGACAGGGTTTGACGGTATTGGCTGTCACCCAGTTCAATGGCTCGCTCGAGGTGCAAACGAGCCCTTACACGAGCGCGGGGAAGCGCACGTGAAACTTCCTCAGCAATCTTGTTGTCCGGGCTTTCCTGCCAATAGCGCGTATAAAGATAAGAAAGCTCGGCTTCTGTATCAAAAGCAGGTTTCTCAAAACGGTACTGAATGCTCGGCTCTATATGTGCCCGGGTCGCGTATTCGCGGGTCTGAACCTGATTCTGAAAATAGGTTAGTTCGTTGTATAAGCTGGCGCTAAAGCCGGTGAAGTCGCCAGTGTTGTAATCGATACTAAGCTGCGGCAGTGTGCGATAGGGGCTGCGGTAGTCGCCAATAAGCTCGTAGTCTTCGGTACGTAATTGTGCGGTCCAGTTTTCGTTGTCGTAATCAAGCTGGGCTACGCGATATAAGTGAGTGTCAGCCCGGCCCGCAAAATCACTACCAAAGTCATTCAGGTAGTTGTCGTCACTAATTTCGGTCGCATCCAGGTAAAAACTCAAGTCCTGGTTTATTTGCGCCGAATGCTGAACGTGCCAAAGGTAGCGTTTTTTATTTGCAATGCGAGTGTCGTCATTGCCTAAATATTCTAAATTGAATTGTCCGGCATTTTGCTCAAATAAATAGCGATACTCGCCTTTCATCATGGTGCCGCGCTCGGACATATAAACCGGAGCTATTGTCGCATCCATATTGGGAGCAATATTAAAGTAGTAGGGAACTTCTACTTCAAAACCACTGTTTGATGATGAGTCGAACGTGGGGTAGAGCAAACCGGTTTTACGCGCGTCACTCAATGGAAAATTAAAATACGGTAAGTAAAGCACCGGTACATCGAATAACTCAAATCGGGCGTGCCAGGCTTCACCGAAGTCGCTGGTTTCATTTATCTGAATACGTTCTGCGCGTAATTGCCAGGCCGGAGTTTCGCCCGGGCAGGTGGTGAAGCTTGAGTCCTGTAATAAAACTTCCTGCCGGGACAATGAAAGCAACTCTGCGTGGCCACGCGCGTTATGATTTTGCAGGCGGTAATCACTGTTGTAGAGTTTGGCCTCGTCATCGTTTAAGTCTAGCGATAGCGAATCACCCGTAACGCTTAAATAGCCGTCATTAAAAGTAATGCCGTCTGAGGCGATAATCTCACCCCGCTGCTGATCGATAGTGGCTTTTGAAGTTGAAAGCCACTGTCCGTTACGCTGAATGATGACGTTACCGGTAAAATACGCTTTTTCATTGGCCAGAATTTCGGCGCTACGCGATTCAACACCAATAGTTCCTGCATCGGTTTCCTGCAACTGGACGGCGGTAATCGTACTCTCAGTAGACTGAGGCACGGTGCAAGTCATGTGTTGTGGTGCGTCTTGATTTTGTAAAGCCGCTAGCGCGCTGCCGGGAAAGGGCAGTAGCATTAGCGAAGTAATAAACCGTTGCAGCAATTTAATCTTCCGTCGTTGTTGTTAAATGCATTTATTCTGTTTTGCAGCGCGAGGGTATAATAAAGCAATTTTGTTTGTTTCGCTATTTGGTACACTGCTAGTTTTAAGGCTTTGCGACAAATTTGGTGGAGGATATTTTGGAAGACAAACGAGAAGTGGCTCTGCAGGCTTGGTGTGAAGCCCAGACAGGTGTTTCACAACCAACGTTAGAAGTTGTATCCGGTGATGCCAGTTTCCGTCGCTATTTTCGGGCAACTAATGGCCAGGAAAGCCTGATAGCGGTCGACTGTCCTCCCGAAAAAGAACCAATGAAGCCTTTTTTGGCCGTTGCACAAGCCTATTCTGAAGCCGGCGTTACTGTGCCAGAGATTATTGCGGCGGATTTAGAACAGGGCTTTATGCTGCAATCCGATTTTGGTCAGATACTGTTGCTGAGTAAACTGCATCCACGAAATGCCCGGCAATACTACCAGCAGGCACTTACCGCGCTGCCTAACATTATGTCGGTACGCCGGACTGAGCAGGGTGAGCTGCCCGCTTTCGATACCGCTTTGTTGGAACGTGAACTTTCTTTATTTAAGGACTGGTTATTAAAACATCACCTGAACTTAGACTGGCATACCGGGGACGATGAAATTTGGAGTCAGTTTAGCCAACAAATGATTGATAACGCATTGCAGCAACCGCAAGTGGGAGTGCATCGGGACTTTCATTCACGCAACTTAATGCTGCTGGACGATGACCGTATCGGTATTATCGACTTTCAGGATGCGGTGCTGGGTCCGGTGACCTATGACGCGGTGTCGTTACTACGCGACTGCTATATTGAGTGGCCAGAAGAATTGGTCAACGAATTGAGTGAAGGGTTAAGGCAACATCTGGTTGAGTCTGACTGCTTAGCGGCGCAGGTTGAACCACAACAATGGCTACACTGGTTTGACTGGATGGGGCTGCAGCGGCACACCAAAGCGGCAGGTATTTTTGCCCGGTTGGCGCATCGCGATCATAAGCCTGGCTATTTACAGGATGTGCCCAGAACCCTGGGGTATTTGCAGCGAGTAAGTGCTAACTATCCGCAGCTTTCAAATTACAACCGCTGGTTGCGTGAGCGCATTATCCCAGCCTGGAAGGACAGCCTATGAGAGCGATGATTTTAGCTGCCGGACGGGGCAGTAGAATGCGCCCGTTAACGGATAATCAGCCAAAGCCTTTGTTGCCGGTAGCGGGAAAACCCTTGTTGGGTTATCACCTGGAAAAGCTGGCAAATGCAGGTGTTAATGAAGTGGTTATTAATCATGCCTGGCATGGTGAGCAAATTGAAGATTTTGTCGGGGACGGCAGCCAGTGGGGTCTGCAGGTTTCATTCTCTGCGGAACCTGAGGGTGGACTTGAGACTGCAGGGGGTATTATTAAAGCCTTGCCACTGCTCGGAGATGACCCGTTTTGGGTTATTAATGGTGATATCTGGACAGACTGGGATTACCGGGATTTACCAACGGACCTGGAAAAAGGGCTGCTGGGACATTTAATTATGGTGGATAATCCGATTCATCATTCAAATGGTGACTTTGCTATTGAAAATGGATTGTTGGTTAATGGGGAAAATGAGAATGATGCCCGTAAAACCTTTTCCGGTGTTGGTCTGTATCGCAAAGAACTGCTGGCGCCATACCCTGAGGGGAAACAGCCATTAAAGCCTTTTTTCGACAGGGCAATTAATAAGAAGCAACTGGCAGCAAGCCATCAGGATGGATTTTGGACAGACGTAGGTACACCGGAACGCCTGCATCAAGTTAACCAGCGGCTGGAGAAATAACATGGTTTGGGGAAAGGTAGTCGGCGCACTGGCTGGCTTTGCGTTTATGAAATGGCCGGGTGCTATTCTGGGGGCGCTCATTGGTCACTGGTTTGATCGGGGAATGGCTCAGGACTTTTCCCAAAAAGGCGCCTGGGGGCGTTTTTTGTATGGGGCAGAGCAAGCCGCCGGGGACGCTAATTTTATTTACACACTGTTCGCAGTAATGGGCCACGTTGCTAAGGCAAAAGGTAAAGTCACCACTAGCGATATTTCTCAGGCTCAGGAGCTAATGCGTCGTTTGAATTTAAATCAGGACGCGACCCGCGAAGCACAGGAAGCCTTTCGCGAAGGTAAAGAACCGACGTTTCCTCTGCAACAAGTCATGAAGGATTTTAGTGCCTCCTTTTACGGTAACCGCGATGTTCTACAGCTTTTTATGGAGCAGCTGATTGGTCTGGCGTTAAATGACGGTGTGTTGGAAAAGTCAGAGCATGAAGTTTTGGTTAACGTGGCTAAGCACCTTGGGTTTACTCGTTTTCAGCTGGATCAGTGGTTGATGATGGAAAAAGCGGCTTTTCGTTTTCATCAGCATCGTCGGCAGCAGCATCAGCAACAGCGAAAAACCACCAGCCAGGATGAAATAAATAACGCTTATGAAGTGCTTGGCGTAACAGCTCAAAACAGTAACGCCGAAATTAAGAAAGCGTATCGTAAATTAATGGCTCGGCATCATCCGGACAAGCTGGCTTCTAAGGGGTTACCGGAAGAGGTAATGAAGCAGGCTCAGCAACGTGCTCAGGACATTCAGGCGGCTTATGAGAAGATCAAAGAAAAGCGCGGCATCCGTTAAAAAAGGGCGTTAAAACTGGAAAGGTTAAAAGCCGTGAAATTCCAGCCAGCCTTTTATGGTGGAGATTAATTCACGCTGCCCGGTGTTACCGGAATTAACCAGCTGACGCTGGCGGTACGCTGGGTGCTGGTATTTATTCGCTAGTTTTTTACGCAAGGCCCAGTGTTCACTCACCCAACGGTTAGCTTCCGCACTGCGAATATCCAGAACCGGCAGTTGCGACTGGCTAATGCGTTCAGCAAGAGTGCGGTTATACTGAAACTGAGGCACATAAGCGTTAACCAATACAATAGCATCGGGCATTATTGAAGGCTCACTTTCCAGCAAACGCAGGGCTATGTCTGCGGTAATTCCTTCTACTACCCATACAGAAAAGCCCGGGCGGTCCAGGGTTTCGTCCAGCAGCAAAGTCATGCGTTGCTGCAAAGCATTTACTGGTGCCGTAAAGACCTCTTCGTCTGCAGCCTCAGGGAAATGCGTTGTCGTAGCAGGTGTCTGTAAATTGTCTGTACGTATGTCGTTGTCGGGCGGGGTTAAAGCCCAGGTGGTCCAGCCAAAATCCGGTGCGTTTTCATAAACCGGGCGAATATAAAAAGACTGCAGTGGATGGTAGTACCAATCTGGTAAAAGCACCATTTGCCCGCGCTCAAAGGCCTGCAAGTACTCTTTCTTTAACGCTAAATAGCGTTCGCCGTCATTTCCGGTTAACCAATGGAGTTGGTCTTGCGGCAAATAACGTTCTAGGTCGTCCTGGCTTACTGCGGGGTTGATGAAAACAACCGCCAGCAGAATTAATAGATAGCGCTTCATGCAGCCTGTATCGGCTGAAGCGGCGCTAGCTTGAGTGCAAATTGCTAAAACTGAACGGGGCTGAAAAACTCTATAGGTTGTTCAGTTTGCGGATGGGTTACGCCAAGGTATTCCGCATGCAGTAATAAACGCTCAGCAGCAGCGAAAGCATCGCTGTGTGCATAGAATTTATCTCCAAGTATAGGGCAGCCGATGGCCTGCATATGAACTCTGAGCTGATGTGAGCGTCCGGTATGAGGTGTCAGTTCAAGGCGGCTACAACCGTTATCAAAATCCGTTACACGATAAAAGGTCGTGCTGGGTTTGCCGGTGAAAAAATCCATGTGCTGGCGCGGGCGATTGGGCCAGTCGCAGGACAACGGCAACTCTATTTCCCCTTGCGGAGAAGGTGGTTTGCCCCAAACTCGGGCAATATACCTTTTACTGGTTGTGCGATTCTGAAACTGCCGGTTCAGGTGACTTTGCGCGGCTTTAGTTTTTGCCAGTAAAAGAACTCCGGAAGTTGCCATATCCAGCCGGTGGACCACTCTTATTTCTGGGAGTACGCGCTGTACTCGGGTATAAACCGAGTCTTTATGTTCTGGTCGCTTGCCCGGAACACTGAGCAGCCCGCTTTGCTTATCAACCACCAACAACTGGCTGTCCTCATAGATAACCTGAAGAAATGGCGTTGTCGGCGGCTGATAATGGAGCAGCGTCATTAATGGTTATTCACCAGGATACGCACTGCCTGAAGCGATAACTGCGGGCTTTCCAGCGCCGCCGTAATTTGCTCTTCGCGCCAATTTATCGCCTCTATTTCACTGCTGCGTACCGACGGGTTTTTCTTCCGTAATTCCAGCAGGCGCGTGCGTTCGTGTTGCAGTGCAGCGAGCGCATTTTGCTTTACTTCATCCAACTGCTTTTGCTGCCACTCACGAGCCTGTTGCTGACCGGACTGAATAATCTTTTGCGCCGGGTCACGTAACTGACGCAATATCTGCCGTGCGGTTTTTTTATCAATAAAGCTGGATTGTTGATCCAGCAGCTCGCGTGACACTTTAGCGGACAGCTCCTGACCCTGACCATTAAACAACAGACGTAAACTCTGCAATGGGCAGAACTCCTGCAATGCCGCGGCTTTAGGCGCCGGTACTATGCTGGCAAAGTCCAGTTCCAGGAACCAGCTGCCAGCCGGAATAGCCGGGTTTTTCAGCTCTGCAACGCAGGTGCTGCCAAAGTCATCTGCAGTCAGCAGTTCAAGCGCAGCCTGCACCATGGGGTGATCCCAACTTAAAAAGTCAGTATCTTCAAAATTCAGTGCGGTCACCCTGTCAAAGGTTATGGTGATGCCATCATCCGGCAGTCCCGGCAGGCTGCCGACACGCATATGCTCACCCGGGCGAATAAACCAGCGCTCTTCATCCAGCACTTCGTTAGTCACGCCAAAACGGTCAAAGAAGGCAATCATAAAGTCGGCCAGAGTGTCGGTATCGCTGTCGCTATGAATTTGTTCTATGATTTTTTCAGCAGTTTCAGGACGACAGGCGTTTAGTGCCTGCAACTTGTCCTGCCCTTCACGGTTCCGTTCCAGCCAGGTTTTGTGCAGTTCTTTCGTCTGCTCCAGCAACTCGTCACTGAGTGGCTTCTGCTCAGCAACAGCCTGCTCAATGTCCGTACCAAAAGCATCGTACAGTTTACGGCCTATCGCATTACATTGAGAGAAGGCGTTCATACCCTGCTCGTACCATGGCAGCAATATGGCTTCCGCCGAGCCTTTGCAGTAAGGCAGGTAAATATCAATATTTTGCTGCTGGCCAATGCGGTCTAAGCGGCCAATACGCTGTTCCAGCAGGTCAGGGTTCGTTGGCAAGTCGAACAGAATCAGTTGATGAACAAACTGAAAGTTACGACCTTCACTGCCAATTTCTGAGCACAGCAGAATAGGGCTGCCGTCTTCTTCGCTGGCAAAAAAGGCGGCGGAACGGTCACGTTCGGTCAGCGTCATACCTTCATGGAAGGTTGCCGCCTGTACCCCCGCCAGTACGCGCAAGGCTTCCGACAAATCCAGTACTTGCTCTGCCGTTTTGCATATCAGCAGTGCTTTTTCCGAGCGGTTCTGTTTAATGTGATTCAATAACCAGTCAATGCGCGGATCTTCCATCCACCAGGGCATGTCTTCATCGGGTTCGCATTCATCCAGCTCTACCGGATGAAAATGGCGTTCAGGAAAACCGCCAATATCGGCCCTACGGTTACGGAACATAACGCGACCTGTACCATGTTTATCCAGCAGATCATCGAGTTCTGCCGGGTCAGTAACAGACTCGGCTTGTTCTGCTAATTCTTTATACTGTGTTTGCTCTTGCTGGAAACTGGCAAAGTCGGAGAACCTGTCCGGGTCCAGTAGCTGAAGTCGCTGGAAATGGCCTTCGGCACCTTCTTGCTCCGGGGTTGCCGTTAACAGCAACAAGCCGGGAACCGCTTCGCAGAGGTTTTTAACCGCACGAAATTCCGGTGCCTCGGGCTGTAAATGGTGTGCTTCATCAATTATCAGCAGATCGAATTCCGCCTCAAGCAACGCCTGACTCCAGCGCGACTCGTGCATAAAGCGGCTACTGATAATAATGTGCTGTTCAGTTAAAAACGGATTTTCACTGTCGGCTTCCGCCTGCTCGCAACGCTCATCATCAAACAGAGTAAAGTTCAGCGCAAAGCGGCGGCGTAACTCAACCAGCCACTGATGCATTAAAGATTCCGGTACCACAATTAAGACCCGCTGCGAGCGGCCGGTATTCAGGCGGCGCTTGATGATCATGCCGGCTTCAATGGTTTTTCCTAAGCCCACTTCATCGGCTAAAAGCACTCGCGGGTGGTAACGGTCGGCAACAGTTTTGGCAATATACAATTGGTGCGGCAGCAAATGGGTACGAACACCTAATAAACCGGCAACCTCACTGGCCTGATGATGCGCCAGGTGTTCACTGGCTTCGCAGCGCAGCTGATACATATCCAGGCGGTCGGCCTGGCCGGCCAGTAAACGGGTTAATGCCGGATTACTGTCCACCTGATGTGATAACTGGGTTTCCGGAACCACAACCGACTCCTGATTGTCATCGCGTAAACCATGGTAGGTCACAATACCCTGTGACTCTGTCAGCTCCTGAATTGTGAAGCTCCAGCCATCGGCGTGTTTGCCCTGTTGCTGTACTTGCAGTTGATAACGGGCAAGAGGGGCTTCCTGAGCTGAATACAGTCGCACTTCACCGGTTGCTGGGAACATCACGGTTAAGTGACGCCCTTCGGCCTGGGTGATCATGCCTAGCCCTAATTCGGTTTCAGTTTCACTAAGGTAACGCTGTCCAACTCTAAACTCGCTCACTACACACTCCCGCGCGCCATTTACCAAGGTCGCAATGGTACTTAATTCGCTCGCCAATTCCGAGGAAAAATTTATTTCTGTAACCGTTGTGTCATGAATTTTAGGCTAAGCTGTAAGAAAAGAATAATCACATGCAAAGGTACGCGCTAATGACAACAAACGCTGGCAAGTTCTTTATCCTGGATACCAACATTCTTCTGCACGACCCTCTCGCTTTTCTCAACTTCGATGAACACAACGTGGTTATCCCCATGGTGGTTCTGGAAGAGCTCGACAATATAAAAGATCGCAATAGAGATGTGAGCCGCGAAGCACGGGTCGCCATTCGCTCGCTCGAGGAGGTTTTGAAAGAGGCCACACCGGAAGAAATTGTTGCTGGTGTTCCGTTAAACAGGGTGCAAGGCGAGCATACGGCGAACGGAACCCTGGCCATTTTTCCCGACTATCAGCTGGAGCAGACCGAGTCAGTGTTGTCGCTGGCAGAGAACGATCACCGCATTATTCAGGCGGCACTGGAAATTCAACGGGAGCGCTCGCCGGCTGGCGTGGTGCTGGTTACCAAAGACATCAATATGCGCCTGAAAGCCAAAGGCGCAGGTATGAAGTACGTTGATGATTATCGCACCGACCAGCTTATTGACGACATTCGCTTGCTGACCAAAGGGTTTTATAAGTTTGAAGGCGACTTCTGGTCGCAGGTGGGTGAAGTCCAAACGCAGCAGGAAGGCCGCGATGCTTACCACACGGTGAGTCGCGAATTGCTGCCTCAGGTTTTTGCTAATGAATACATTATTGATTCAACCAATAAGTTTGCGGCGCGGGTGGAAGAATACGACAGCGAAACTGTAACGCTGATGGATTTAAGCGTAGAACGGATGATGTCTTATGGAGCCTGGGGTGTTCACCCGAAGAATATTTATCAGGCTATGGCATTGCACGCTTTACTGGATACCAGTATGGATATGGTGACTCTCACCGGCCCGGCCGGTAGTGGTAAGACGTTTCTCGCCCTTTCAGCAGCATTGCAAATGGTGGTGGAGCAGGGCATTTATGAGAAAATTATCGTTACCCGCAATACGCCTGAAATCGCCGAATCTATTGGTTATTTGCCCGGCACCGAAGAAGAAAAAATGGCACCCTGGCTGTCGGCCATAACAGACTCTCTGGAAGCTCTGCATAAGCAGGATGAGAGCATGGAATCGAGCCTGAATTACATAATGAAAAAGGCCAACATTCAGTTTAAATCGCTGAACTTTATGCGCGGGCGTAGCATACAAAATGCCATTGTTATTCTGGATGAAGCTCAGAATTTAACCGCGTCTCAGCTAAAAACGCTTATTACCCGCTGTGGCGAGAACACCAAATTAGTGGTGTCGGGTAACCTGGCGCAAATTGATAGTTACTATTTAACCGCGGTAACCTCGGGGCTGACTTACATCGTTGAGCGGTTTAAAGACTATCCGGGTAGTGCAACCATCAACTTAAACGGTGTGGTGCGAAGTCCACTTGCTAAATTTGCGGAAGAGCACCTGTAGTCAGTTGAGTGGTACCACGGTGTACTGCTGAGTTTCTACCTGAAATTTAGTCTTTTCGCTAACCTGGCCCATCGGCATTGCTGCGGGGCCAGTTACATCAACCAGCACGTAATTACTCCCTTGGTGTTTAACTGCCGTATCCCCGGGTTGCCTGCTAATAGCAATGCCAAAAACTGCGTGCTCAGGCAAATAAATAATGGCCATTTTGGGCGTTTCGATAATTTGCTTTATAACCGAGGTCATTAAGGTGACTTTGCTGTCGCAGTCCCCCTGATTGTAATAAAGCAACTGGTTTGGAGGGACAAAGCCATCGCCCCGGCTATCCAGTTTGCTGTTTAAGTCGTTGTACGGTATTTGCTGAATAAAACTGGCGACATAGTTGATGTAATTTCTTTGGGTATTCGTACCCAGCTGTTCACCAATGGCCTGTATTAACGGTCTTAGAGTTGGAGTAACTTCACTGGCTATAGCCGGGTGGTCGGGAATAATACCCTGCTCTCCGGGAGGCAGGGTCAACTGACGGTAGAAGTTTGCATCCAGATAGTCATGCCAACGTTCGTTATAGTAATCACGCAAACGCCTTTTGTAGTCGTTAAACTGTTGCTGTTTTTGTGCTGTTCTGGCGTTTGCCGTAACTAACTCAACGGACTGCTGGCGCGGAGTTAAACGAGCCTGAATGCCTTGCCACTGCTGTTGCTTAATGTAACGGTTGAGTTGATGTGCCAGTTCGCGTTGACTGCGTTCACGATTAAACCCGCGATAACGCTTAAGCGGTTGTAAGAACTCTTTTTTATCGACCTGGAAACTGAATGACTGTTGACGGTCATCGAAATCGCGCCACTGGTAAGAAAAAACAAGTTGTTCGTTATCGGTTTCATTAAGCTGGAAAAAGTTTTGGCTGTAGGCGACAGAGGGGATGACAAAGAGTAACCAGACAACAGCACAGAGTTTATGTGTCATTCTGGTTACTCCCGTTAATTTCTAGAACTTCATTTCTGTAATAGGACTGTCTTCAAATTTAAGGTCAACTTGATACTCGACGCCACCGGCACGAACAAAAAAGTAGGTTTTATCTTTTTTAAAGACTTCCTGCAGAGTTACAATCCGGAAACCCGGGCGACGCTCAGCCGACATGTCCGTTAATTCTACAGAGCCGCGCGAAACCAATATGTTTTGGTAACGAGGACCAGTAATTAAAAGCAGTTTTTTATTTTCATCTTTCAGTAAAATGGTGTTACCTGTTACTGAATAGGGTTCTTCATTACCAAACAAGGCCAGCTCCTATCGCTTTAACTTATTACTGACGACACTATAACGAATTATCGCTTTTTGGCAAATAACCGTTCATAAAATCTTCAACAATAATTAATGCTGCCTGACTATCAACTGCACCTTTTTTCAGTTTACGAAAGCCTCCTTCAGCAAACAGGCTTTCTCGTGCCGAGGTCGAAGTCAGGCGTTCGTCCTGAAATGCTACGGGTAAACCGAAGCGCCCATGTAAACGGTTACCAAACTTTTTGGCTCTTTGAGTTAGCGGCTGTTCGGTGCCATCCATATTTAAGGGCAGACCCACTACCAACTGTTCGGGCTGCCATTCGGCAAACAGCTTTTCAATCAGTTGCCAGTCGGGAATGCCTTCTTTGGCCTTAATAGCTTCTAAAGGCGATGCGGTTGCTGTTATGGTCTGGCCCACTGCAACGCCAATACTTTTGGTGCCAAAATCAAAGCCTATTACTGTGCTCATGCGTGTCCTACATCCGGCCCCAGTTGCCACACGTCAAACCCCAGTTGCTCGGTGGCTTTTTGCCAACGTTCGGAGGGTGGAGCATTGAACAGCAGCTTCGGGTCTGCCGGAATAGCCAGCCAGGAATTTTCCCCTAGCTCTTCTTCCAGTTGTCCGGCCTCCCAACCTGCGTAGCCTAAAGTCAGAAGAAACTGCGGTGGCGCAGCAGATGATCCAAGAGCTTCCAGAATATCGCGCGAGGTGGTCACCATAATATCGTCACTCATCTTCTGGCTGGCGCGCCAATTGTCCTGCGGAGGGTGGATCACAAAGCCACGCTCACGGCCTACAGGCCCGCCCTGATAAACGCTGCCCTGTAAGTGCTGGTTATTTTCCGGGTAAACAATTTCCAGTTTATCCAGCAGCGAGGTTACGCTTAAATCGGCCGGCTGATTAATAACTAAGCCCATAGCGCCTTCTTCATTGTGCTCGCAGATGTAGGTCACGGTCCGTTTAAACATTGGATCGTTCAGCATAGGTGTTGCTATCAATAAATGGTTCTGCAAACTGTTCATCGATTCACCGACTCCTTAACGATAATCTCTACTTACAACATGGGGGCGCATAGTTGAATTTCAATTCAGTTTTGCTTCTATTGCCTTAAAGACCTGTTCAGCAATATTAATGTCGTAGGCGTTTTCAATTTCGCGCATGCAGGTTGGGCTGGTCACATTTATTTCCGTAATGCGATCACCAATAACGTCCAGGCCAACAATAATGAGCCCACGCTTTTTCAGTTCCGGTGCCACTTTACGAGCCAGAGCCCAGTCACTGTCAGATAAAGGCTGAGCGCGCCCGCTGCCTCCGGCGGCAAGGTTTCCACGGGTTTCTCCGGCGCTGGGAATACGTGCTAAAGAATAAGGCACAGGCTCACCATCAATAATTAAAATGCGCTTGTCGCCGTCTTTAATCTCTGGCAAGTACTTTTGCACCATCGCGTAGCGCTGACCTTTCTCAGTCAGAGTTTCAATAATAACGCCTAAGTTACTGCCATCGGCACCGACTTTGAAAATTGAAGCGCCACCCATACCGTCCAGCGGTTTTAAAATCACCTCACCATGCTTTTTATGGAAAGCTTTAATGACATCCGCTCTGGAACTCACTAGCGTGTCGGCAATAGAATCCGCGAACCACGAAGTAAAGAGTTTTTCGTTGCAGTCACGCAGGCTCTGCGGTTTATTCACCACCAGGCTACCGCGTTGCTCGGCCAGTTCCAGAATTTGCGTGGCGTATAAAAACTCGCTGTCAAAGGGTGGATCTTTACGCATCATAATGACGTCAAAATCCTCCAGCGGACGGTATTCACTGTCGCTTAAGCTGTAAAAGTCCGTCTTTTGATCTTGAACGCGAACTTCCCGTGCAAAGGCCATTGGTTGACCGTTATCAATAACTAAGTCGCCCATTTCCAGATAGAAACACTGATAACCACGCGCCTGAGCTTCCAACAATAAACGAAAGCTCGTGTCTTTTTCGGTTTTAACGGTGGCGATAGGGTCCATCACCATAGCTAACTTCTTCATGTAAACTCCTTTAGCTTAAGTCGCCAAACTGGTACTGCACGGCGGTTAGCGCTGAAAGCGCGGCGGTCTCTGTTCTTAGTACTCTTGGCCCTAAACGCATGGGGTTAAACCCTTGTTGCTCGGCGGCACCGACTTCAGTATCAGTGAATCCGCCCTCTGGACCAATCAATAATTGTATTCCTTTATCGGCCTGCTGAAATGACGACAACGGCTGGGTGGCGGTTGGGTCTAAGGTTAGGCGCAACCCTTCAAAGCTGCTTTCAATAAACTCAGTGAGTTGCTGTGCTGGCCTTACTTGTGGAACCACACTACGGCCACATTGCTCGCAGGCAGAATGGACAATTTTCTGCCATTGCAGCTGTTTCTTCTCCAGCCTGTCGCCACTTAATTTAACACCGCAGCGCTCACTAAACAGTGGGGTAATTTCGGTTACCCCCAGTTCTACCGACTTTTGCAGTACAAAGTCCATACGGTCACCGCGCGAAACAACTTGTGCTAAATGAACATTGACCGATGACTCAGATGCGTTAGCCTGACTGTGGGTGGCAATAAACTGTGCTGATTTTTTTTGAACCGAGGTAATTTTCGCCTCATAGTTCTGCCCGTCACCGTTAAATAAAACAATGCTATCACCTACGTTCAAACGCAATACTTTGATCAGGTGCTGGAAAGCATCCGGACTCAATTCGGTTTCAGTTTGTAAGCTTATAGAGGCGGGGTGATAAATCCGCGGTACTCTCATGTCGTCAGCCTTATTCGGACTTTTAGACGTCCAGAAGTAGAAAAAAACAGAGTGATCGGTTACATTATGCAACCAGTATTAAACGATTTCATTAAAATTAAGGAATAGTGGGCATATGTCACGTCACCTGTTTACCTCAGAGTCAGTGTCCGAAGGGCATCCGGACAAAATTGCCGACCAGATATCCGATGCAGTTTTAGATGCAATTTTAGCAAAAGATCCTAAAGCCCGTGTTGCTTGTGAAACCTACGTGAAAACCGGCATGGTACTGGTTGGTGGTGAAATTTCGACAAAGGCCTGGGTTGATGTCGAAGACTTGGCGCGTCAAACCGTAAAAGATATTGGTTACCGACACTCTGACATGGGTTTTGATGGTGCTTCGTGTGCTGTCTTAAATGCCATTGGTAAGCAAAGTGGTGATATCAATCAGGGCGTTGACCGTGCTAACCCGGAAGAGCAGGGCGCCGGTGATCAGGGCTTAATGTTTGGTTATGCCTCAAACGAAACCTCAGTTTTAATGCCTGCTCCTATTACTTACGCGCACCGGGTTATGCAGCGTCAGTCGGAAGTACGCAATAACGGTACACTGGACTGGTTGCGTCCGGACGCGAAAAGTCAGCTGACCTTCGTTTATGAAAACGGTAAGCCTGTTGCCATTGATACTGTCGTGTTCTCCACTCAGCACAGAGAAGACATTACTCAGGAAACGCTGCGCGAAGCCGTGATGGAAGAAATTATCAAGCCTGTATTGCCGGAGCAATGGGTTTCAAAAGACACACAGTTTCACATTAACCCAACCGGCCGTTTTGTGGTCGGCGGGCCTATGGGCGACTGCGGGCTGACCGGGCGTAAGATTATTGTCGATACCTATGGCGGCATGGCGCGTCATGGCGGCGGCGCCTTCTCGGGTAAAGACCCGTCAAAAGTTGACCGCAGTGCGGCTTATGCTGCGCGTTATGTTGCTAAGAACCTGGTCGCTGCGGGTCTGGCTGAACGTTGCGAGCTGCAAATTTCCTATGCTATTGGTGTGGCTGAGCCAACCTCTATTAGCATCGACACCTTTGGTACGTCTAAGCACTCAGAAGAGCAATTAATTGCGCTGGTTCGTCGTCATTTTGACTTGCGTCCATACGGATTAATCAAAATGCTTGACCTGGAACGCCCAATCTATAAACAGACAGCGGCATACGGGCATTTTGGCCGGGACAACCTGCCGTGGGAACAAACCGACAAAGCTGCCGATTTACAGGCTGATATTTAAACAAAATATTGCCTATAAATTTGCTTGTACCCCCTGAAATGTGGAGAATACGCGCATCGCAAGTTGCTCTTCATCTTCCAGGGGGTTTTTCATGTCAGAACGTCAATATCTCGCCAATGCCATCCGCGCGCTTAGTATGGATGCGGTTCAGAAGGCCAAGTCAGGCCACCCCGGAGCGCCCATGGGTATGGCGGATATCGCAGAAGTTCTCTGGCGTGATTATTTAAAACATAACCCTCATAACCCAGGCTGGGCTGATCGCGACCGTTTTGTGTTATCGAACGGACACGGGTCAATGCTAATTTATTCGCTATTGCATCTGTCCGGTTATGACCTGAGCATTGAAGACATTAAACAATTCCGTCAGTTAGACTCAAAAACCCCGGGTCACCCTGAATACGGCTACACCCCTGGTGTAGAAACCACTACCGGGCCGCTGGGCCAGGGACTTGCAAATGCCGTGGGTATGGCGCTGGCCGAGAAAGTACTGGCTGCGCAATTTAACCGCGACAACCATGAAATTGTTGATCACCACACCTACACTTTCCTGGGCGACGGCTGTTTGATGGAAGGCATTTCGCACGAAGTTTGCTCTCTGGCCGGCACTTTAGGCTTAGGTAAGCTCATTGCCTTTTACGATGACAACGGCATTTCCATTGACGGCGAAGTAGAAGGTTGGTTTACCGACGATACCGCAAAACGTTTTGAGTCTTACGGCTGGCACGTAATTAATAAAGTTGATGGACACGATTCAGCTGCCATAACCCGTGCGATTGATGAAGCCCGTGCGAATGACGACAAACCGACTCTTATTATCTGCAAAACGGTAATTGGCTATGGCGCACCGAACAAACAAGGTTCTGAAAGCTGCCATGGAGCCCCGCTGGGTGACGACGAAATTGTTGCTGCGCGTAAGCAATTGAACTGGCCGCACCAAGCCTTTGAAGTACCGGCCGATGTTTACCAAAAATGGTCTGCGGTGGATAAAGGCGCAGCAGTTGAGTCCTCCTGGAATAAGCGCTGGGTTGCGTATGAGCAGGAATATCCGCAGCTGGCAAAAGAACTGAAGCGTCGCTTAAACGGCGAACTGCCTGAAGGATTTGAGAATACGGTGCACAATTACGCGAAGCAGTTACAGAGCAGCCCTGAAGCGGTAGCGACTCGTAAAGCCTCACTGAACGTACTGAATGAATTCGGTCCTAAACTACCGGAACTGCTAGGCGGCTCCGCCGACTTAGCTGGCTCAAACTTAACCTTATGGAACGACGCAAAAGGTATTACTGCCGATGACGCCAGTGGTAACTATGTGTTCTACGGAGTCCGCGAGTTTGGCATGTCTGCCATAATGAATGGCGTTACTTTGCACGGCGGCTTTAAAGCCTATGGCGCTACCTTCCTGATGTTTATGGAATACGCGCGCAACGCCGTGCGTATGTCTGCGCTTATGAAGCAGCCCAGTATTTTTGTTTACACTCACGACTCTATAGGCTTGGGTGAAGACGGGCCGACGCACCAGCCGGTCGAGCAACTGGCTAACTTACGTCAAACCCCGAATTTACAGTGCTGGCGTCCGTGCGACCAGGTTGAAACAGCCGTAGCCTGGGGAGCCGCAGTACAAAGCAGTAAAACCCCTTCGGCGTTAGTGTTCAGCCGTCAGGGCATGCAGCAGCAAGAGCGCAATGACGACCAGTTAACGAACATTGCCCGTGGTGGTTATGTGCTGAAAGACAGTGACGGCGAGCCGGACGTTATTTTAATTGCGACAGGTTCTGAAGTTGACTTAGCCGTTAACGCCTTTGAGCAACTGACTGAAGAGGGGCACAAGGTGCGCGTTGTTTCTATGCCGTCGACCAATGTGTTTGATATTCAGGATGCTGAATACAAAGAGTCGGTGTTGCCATCCAGCGTGACTCGCCGCGTTGCCGTTGAAGCCGGTATTGCCGACTTCTGGTACAAATACGTTGGGCTTAATGGTGAAGTCGTTGGCATGACAACCTTTGGTGAATCTGCTCCGGCCGGCGACTTATACAAACACTTTGGCATTACTACAGAAAACACCGTGGCTGCCGCTAAACGTTTGTTGGGAGCTTAAATGAGCGAACCGGCTCGTATTGCGATTAATGGTTTCGGCCGCATTGGCCGGAGCTTTTTGCGTGCGCTATACGAAAACGGCTATCGCGACAGCGTACAGGTAGTGCTTATTAACGAACCTGCGGCGTCGGAAGCGATAGCGCATTTGCTTAAATACGACTCAAGCCACGGTCGTTTTGGAGAAAAGGTAACACAGTCGGGCGATGCGCTGACGGTTGCCGGAGACAATATTGCTTTAACTCATCAGACCGAGATTGAAGCCATTGACTGGCGCGCTCATGAGGTCGATTTTGTTGTTGATTGTACCGGTGTATTTGGCAGTCAGGCCGACGGTCAGCTTTATCTGCAGCAAGGCGTAAAACGAGTGTTGTTTTCTCATCCCGGCAAGCCGGACGTCGATTTCACCGCAATTTATGGCGTGAATGAAAAAGAACTCACCGTTGACCATAAAGTGGTGTCGAATGGCTCCTGCACAACAAACTGCATTGTGCCGGTCATTAAAGTACTGGACGATGCTTTCGGAATAGACTCCGGTGCTATTACAACCATTCACTCGGCTATGCACGACCAGCAGGTTATTGATGCATACCATCCTGACTTGAGACGGACTCGTGCCGCCGGGCGTTCTATTATTCCGGTGGATACCCGTTTGGCGCGCGGTATTGAACGAATACTGCCGCACTTAGAAGGGCGGTTCGAGGCCATAGCTGTACGCGTGCCCACGACCAATGTTACCGCTATGGATTTAAGCGTTACGCTAAACAGCGACGCCACTATTGAGCAAATTAATCAGGTTTTACGTGAGCAGAGCGAGCGGCAGCTGGCGGGTATACTGGATTACACCGAAGAGCCTTTAGTTTCAATAGATTTTAACCATGACCCACATTCATCCATTGTTGATGGCACGCAAACCCGTGTTAGTCACAAGCGGCTGGTTAAGCTGCTGTGCTGGTGTGACAACGAATGGGGTTTTGCGAATCGCTTGCTGGACACAGCAAAAACGATGGCTGAACAAACAGAACATTAAGCTTAGAGAGGATATCGCATGTCTGTCATTGCTATGACTGATTTGGATTTAAGTAACAAGCGAGTACTTATTCGGGAAGATTTAAACGTTCCGGTTAAAAACGGAAAAGTCACTTCCGACGCGCGTTTAAAAGCCGCACTGCCCAGCATTCAGCAAGCGTTGAAAGCTGGCGCTAAAGTCATGGTAATGTCTCATCTGGGTCGTCCAACTGAAGGCGAGTACGACGAAGAGTTTTCGCTGCAACCCGTTGTTGATTACTTACAAGAAGTGCTGGATTGCCCGGTACGCTTATGTAAAGACTACCTCGACGGTATTGAACTAAAGGCCGGAGAACTGGTAGTTTTTGAGAATGTCCGCTTTAATGTTGGCGAAAAGAAGAATAATGACGAGCTTGCTAAAAAATTAGCCAGCTTATGTGATGTCTATGTAATGGACGCGTTTGGTACCGCACATCGTGCTCAGGCATCCACTCATGGTGTGGCTAAATACGCCCCCGTTGCCTGCGCAGGGCCTTTGCTGGCCGGCGAATTAGAAGCTTTAGGCAAAGCACTGGAAAATCCGAAGCGCCCGTTAGTGGCTATTGTCGGTGGTTCTAAAGTATCGACAAAACTGACGGTATTAGAGTCCTTGTCCGGTGTTGTTGACCAGTTAATTGTGGGCGGCGGTATTGCGAACACTTTTGTTGCGGCGGCAGGCCATAATGTGGGTAAGTCGCTTTACGAAGCGGACTTAACCGACGAAGCTAACCGTTTAATGGCGCAGGCAAAAGCTAAAGGCGGCGACATTCCATTACCTGTCGATGTAGTAACAGGTAAAGAGTTCAGCGCAGAAGCCAAGGCAGAAACTAAAGCCGTTAATGCTGTTGCTGACGACGATATGATTTTTGATATTGGCCCTGACACCGCAGAGCAATTAGCGGCTATGCTGAAAAACGCAGGAACCATTGTCTGGAACGGGCCGGTAGGTGTTTTTGAATTTGAGCAATTTGGGCATGGTACAAAAACCATAGCCGAAGCGATTGCGCAAAGCGATGCGTTTTCAATTGCCGGAGGTGGCGACACTTTAGCAGCAATTGATCAATACGCTATCGCTGATAAGATTAGTTATATCTCGACAGGTGGTGGGGCATTCCTTGAATTCCTCGAAGGTAAAACATTACCAGCCGTTGCTATTTTACAAGAACGGGCTAACGACGCCTGAACACAAGTTTTTTAATTAAGGAGTATTTTTATGGCCCTGGTGTCATTACGACAGTTACTAGACCATGCCGCAGAACACGATTACGGCGTACCGGCGTTTAACGTCAACAACTTAGAGCAAATGCGCGCAATTATGCAAGCCGCCGATGCCACTGACAGCCCGGTTATCGTGCAGGCCTCAGCTGGTGCTCGTAAGTACGCCGGTGCACCATTCCTGCGCCACTTAATTCAGGCTGCGGTTGAAGAATGGCCCCATATTCCGGTGGTTGTTCACCAGGATCACGGTACTTCTCCGGCGGTATGTCAGCGTTCTATCCAACTGGGCTTTAGCTCGGTAATGATGGATGGCTCATTGCTGGACGATGGCAAAACGCCTGCAGAGTACGATTACAATGTAAAAGTAACCAGACAAACCGTAGGAATGGCACACGCTTGTGGTGTTTCTGTTGAAGGTGAGCTGGGTTGTCTGGGCTCACTGGAAACCGGTGAAGCTGGTGAAGAAGACGGTGTTGGTGCTGAAGGTAAGTTGTCACACGAACAACTGCTGACCGACCCTGAAGAAGCGGCGGAATTTGTTAAAGCCACCAACGTTGACGCGCTGGCAATTGCCTGCGGTACGTCACACGGTGCTTACAAGTTTACTCGTCCACCAACAGGCGATATTTTAGCCATTGACCGCATTAAAGAGATTCATCGTCGCATTCCGGGTACACACTTAGTTATGCATGGCTCATCATCTGTACCGCAGGAATGGCTGAAAATTATTAACGAATTTGGCGGCGAAATTCCGGAAACTTATGGTGTGCCAGTTGAGCAAATTCAGGAAGGTATTAAACACGGCGTGCGCAAAGTGAACATTGATACCGATTTACGCCTGGCTTCAACCGGTGCTATTCGTCGTCATTTGGCGGAGAACCCGTCAAACTTTGATCCGCGCAAATTCTTTACCGCGGCAACCAAAGCGATGGAAGATATTTGTCGCGCGCGCTACGAAGCCTTTGGCTGCGCGGGTATGGCGAGTAAAATAAAGCCAATTAATTTAGAAACAATGTTCCAACGTTACGAAAACGGCGAATTAGACGCCATAGTTAAGTAATTAAGAACTTTATAAAAGATACAGATACGAGGTTAGTGTGCGACTTTCTTTATTATTCGCTAGTTTGTTTTTACCGGTTGCAGCAAGTGCGCAAACGTTTATGTTTGACGATGCTGACGACATTGATACTGAAACCGTAGAAGAGTGGGAAGCCAGTGCCGAATTCGGCCTGCTTTACACCTCAGGTAACACTGAAACAGAAAGTCTTAAAGGCAAGTTTACCGCATCGCGGGACGTGCAGAACTGGCGCCATAAAGGCGTATTCGATTATTACACCTCTGAGCAGAAAGATCAGGATACAGGTGAAATGAACGAAACTGCAGACCGGATATTTATTTCGGCGCAGAGCAACTATAAGTTTGATCCTGACAGTCGCGATTCATTGTTTGTCTTCGGTTCATACGAAGAAGATGAATTCAGTGGCTTTGCTTATCAAGCTACTGTCGCAACGGGTTATGGTGCTCGTTATCGTTACGACGAAGACATTTACGCTGATTACGAAATTGGTCCGGGTTATTCACGCACCAAACCTGTGCAGGTTGAAGGTGAACCACCGGTTGAATCCGATGGCTCAATGATTCTGCGTTTAGCCGGTAGCTTAAACTGGAAAATCAGTGAAAACTCGCGTTTCAGTGCTTTACTGTCGTCTGAAGTTGGTGAAGACAACACGAAGAGCAAAGCCGAACTGTCAGTGTCAGCGAACATTAACAGCGCGTTGGCTATGAAAGTGTCTCTGGGTGCGAATCACAACTCTCATGTTGCTGATGAGAGTATTGAGAAGCTCGATACAGAAACGGCCGTTACACTGGTTTATTCTTTCTAAGAAAACAGCGTTCTATACCTCGAGAAACCTCAGAGCCGCGGCAATTGTCGCGGCTTTTTTCATTAAGCTGTCATAAAAACGTCTTAAGCTGTCCGGGTGATACCAACTGGGCTTATTTATGCGCGTTTCAACCTTTAGTCGTGTTTCGTCGTTTTCTTTGCTGGGCTTATCGTTAGTGTTTTTGTCAGTGCTTATTTGGGCTAATAGTCAATTACAGCACTTTGAACAACAGCAGAATATTTATTCATCGATAAAAGAGAAACTCATGGTTGAAGTGGTAACCGAGCTCAGTGGTTATCTGCAATCGGGGAATGCGCTTTTATTGAATCAAGCCGAGGCCTCGGTCAATGAAGTGAACGCTCAGCTCGATACGCTGAACTTAACCTCCACTTCGGTTATGCAGGAACAGCTGGATAATATCCGTAGCAGAATTTCTGATGACTATCGCGCCATAGGTAAACTCTCCGGCCAGGAGGCTGCTTTGCTGGTTAATGCCGAGCGGTCTTTATTTAACGAATTATCTCGTTTGTTTGACTACGTGCAAAAAGGCAGCAGCAATAACCCTGCAGCTGCCGAAAGTTACCAAAGTATCGGTAGCGACTTAGTATTATTAATTGCCGACCTGGTACATACGCGGGAACGTTTATCTAATGGTGAGGCCGAGGAGCAGGCACTGGAGCAAGTGCTTACCGCTATGCAAAAAGAAATTGCCCGGCTGCAGCAATTACCCAAGCTAGGTGTAAAAGAAGAGCTGCCCGACCAGTCAATGATGCTGGTACCGCGAGAAGCCAAAGAGCTGGGGCCGAAAATCATTTCAGAAATGAACAGCTTAATTCAGCGGTACCCAAAAGAGCTGTCCTCTACATTACAGCTTATTCAGTCGAGACGTGAAGCCTTTGCTTCAATCTCCGATGACATTGCCAACATTCAGTCACTGGCTGTAAAGGTAGAGCAGAGTCTCTTGAAAGATCAGCAAGCCAGCCTGATGCAGATAAAGCTGAGTCTTGTGGCCTTGGTGGCGGTGCTGTTGGTGTTCGCCATACTGAACTTTGTGTTACTTAAACGCATGGTTCTGACGCCTCTGCGAAGCTTACGCAATGCCATGGAGACTTTGTTGGTTAAGCAGGAACTCAACTATTTACCCAACGCCGATCGTGACACCGAGATGGCGGAGATTGCCCGGTTCTTTAACGGCATACTTGAACAGACTCAGCGTAGCGACGAGGAAAAGTCTCAGCAAATGACGGTAGTTAATGAAGCGTTGAAGCGGGTAATACAAGAGTTACAGCAGATTGTGCAATCCTCTGCCGATACGCAGTCATCCGCATCGGATACTATTCACGGTATTACTGAGCTGAGTGAATTAACTGAAGAGTTAAACCAGTGCACCAATACTCTGGAAAAGAATGCGCTAGATACCCAGGACTCAATGAAACAGAGTCGCCAACATATTCTTAAATTAAGAGACGCCTCAGAGCTGAATGAAAAAGCAATCGAAACGGCCAAACGCTCCGCCGAAGAGCTGGACCATTCGGTAAATGAGGTAAAAGACGCGCTGTCCATTATTTCAGGCATTGCCGATCAAACCAATTTACTGGCGCTGAATGCCGCCATTGAAGCTGCCAGAGCGGGCGAGCAAGGGCGCGGTTTTGCAGTGGTGGCTGACGAAGTCCGGCAGCTGGCGCAGAAAACACAGTCCTCTCTTGGTGGTATTAACGACTCTCTGAACCAACTGACGGACGCATCGCTTTCCATTGAAAAAGGCTACCAGGACATTGCCGAGGCAAGTCATTCGCAACAGCAATTCGTTGAACGCCTGGTAGAAACTGCAAATGAGGTTTCTGCTCAGGCGCAGGCTTCAACCGAGGAAGCTAAAACTTCATTTCGGTTGGCGGAGCAGCAAACAGACAAAGTTAACGGATTCTCAGTGCAGTTACAGCAATTAGTCAACGAAATGGACAACGCACACCAGTTGTTAAGACAAGTGGAAGCTGAAGTGGATACTCAGCGAACTCAAATAGAACGGGCGTTCAGCGAGTGATGAATTAATCAAATCTTACGGTTCCCTTTACCTTTAGATTTCGCTAACATTCGCCGCAGCTAACATCGGCTGAAAAAAATCGGATAATGTTATGTCAGTGAACTCATTTCTTGGGGTATTTGCAAAGTCCCCTATTAAACCGATGATTGAGCACATGGACGAAGTGCACCGCTGCGCCTATGCGCTTAAAGATTTCTTTAAAGCGGTTTATTCGAAGGATTGGAAGAGCGCAGAAGTGGCTCGTGCAACCATCGTAAAACACGAATCAACCGCGGATGATATGAAGCGTAAAATCCGTCTGAACCTTCCCAGTGGCTTATTTATGCCTGTAGAGCGAGCGGACTTGCTTGAGCTGGTTTCTCAGCAGGACAAAATTGCCAATAAAGCCAAAGACATCTCCGGTCTGGTTACGGGGCGTGAGTTGACTATCCCGGAACCACTGATTAAAGATTTTGATGCTTACTTAAATCGTTGTCTGGATGCAACTGATAAAGCCCGCGAAACCATCGGCGAGTTTGATGACTTGCTAGAAACTGGTTTTAAAGGACGCGAACGAGACCTTGTCGATAACTTCATTATAGAACTTGATGCCATTGAAGCCGACACCGATCAACTTCAAATTAAACTGCGTCAGGATCTACGTAAAATCGAGCTCGATATGAACCCTGTAGATGCGATGTTCTTATACCGTATTCTTGACTGGGTTGGCGACTTAGCCGACCTGGCTGAACGAGTCGGTGCACGTTTCGAACTAATGCTAGCGCGCGTCTAAGCGGAGTCTGATTTATGGATATTATTTCTAGCTATAGCGTCCTGCTTATCGGGATGGCCGCGGTTTTCGGTTTCTTTATGGCCTGGGGTATCGGGGCCAATGACGTTGCCAATGCTATGGGAACGTCGGTTGGTTCTAAAGCACTGACAATAAAACAGGCAATTCTTATTGCCATGATTTTTGAGTTTGCAGGTGCTTACCTGGCTGGTGGTGAAGTTACCTCAACCATTCGAAAAGGCATTATCGATTCTGCTTACTTCGTCGATCAGCCTGAATTGCTGGTGTTCGGCATGATTTCGGCGTTACTAGCTGCCGGCTTCTGGCTCTTAATTGCCTCTTATCTGGGCTGGCCGGTATCAACCACTCACTCCATTATTGGCGCTATTGTTGGTTTCTCCGCCGTTGGCGTTAGCATGGAGTCGGTTCAGTGGATGAAAGTTGGAGGTGTCGTTGGAAGCTGGGTCGTCACTCCGGCTATATCCGGGTTCATCGCCTACCTCATATTTATGAGCGCACAAAAGCTCATTTTTGATCGCTCTAATCCGTTAGCAATGGCTAAGCGTTATGTTCCTTATTATATGGGGTTAGCGGGTTTTGTGTTGTCTCTGGTCACCATCAAAAAAGGTCTTAAGCACGTAGGGTTAAACCTTGGCAGCATTGAAGGTTACCTGTGGGCATTAGGTATTGCGGTGCTGGTCTTTGTTATTGGTAAGATGGCAATTGGACGTCTTAAGTTTAACCCTTCAGACGACAAAGACATGCACTACACCAACGTGGAGAAGGTCTTCGCGATATTAATGGTTGTAACCGCCTGTGCTATGGCCTTTGCTCATGGTTCAAATGACGTTGCTAACGCTATCGGGCCACTGGCCGCTGTAGTGAGCGTGGTTACCAGCGGTGGTGATATTGGTAGTAAAGCGACATTAGCCTGGTGGGTATTACCTTTAGGCGCTGTTGGTATTGTGGCTGGTCTTGCCATGCTGGGTAAACGTGTTATTGCCACCATTGGTAATGGTATTACGCACTTAACCCCCAGTCGTGGTTTTGCGGCGGAACTTGCTGCTGCGTCAACCGTGGTTCTTGCCTCAGGTACCGGGCTACCCATATCAACGACTCAAACGCTAGTCGGCGCGGTATTGGGTGTCGGCATGGCGCGCGGTATTGCCGCTCTGAATCTTGGTGTTGTTCGCAACATCGTTATTTCGTGGGTGGTTACCTTGCCGGCTGGTGCCATTATGTCGATTATTTTCTTCTACATTTTAAAAGCAATTTTCGGCGTAGCATAAACTTGCGATAAACGGGCAGCCTGCAACAGTGACAGGCTGCCTACTTTCCAGTAAAATCCGCGCTTCACTACATCTCGCAATTACAGCACGGATATGTCAGATACCAATCATTCTACTTTAAAAGTCAGTGACTTTTCATTTGAGCTACCCGATGAGCTTATTGCCCGCTATCCGCAGGAGCAACGTAGTGCCAGTAGGTTGCTCTCGGTAAAAGCCAATGAAAACAGCATTGAGCATAAACACTTTAAAAATATTGTGGATGAGATAAACGCCGGTGACTTGTTGGTGTTTAATGACACCCGGGTTATTCCTGCTCGTTTGCTGGGCGAAAAAGTGTCCGGTGGTAAAGTCGAGGTTCTGGTCGAGCGCCTACTGGATGACCATAGGGTGCTTGCGCATGTCCGTGCTAACCGCGCTCCCAAAGCGGGTGCTGAATTGCTGTTGGAAGGCCACGTAAAGATAACGATGCTGGCGCGCCACGACGCACTCTTTGAACTGAAGTTTGAACACGATGAAACCGTGCTGGAATTGCTTGAGCAATACGGGCATATGCCTTTGCCGCCGTACATTGACCGTCCGGATGAAAGCTCTGATAAAGAGCGTTACCAAACCGTTTATAACCGCGAGCCGGGTGCCGTTGCTGCCCCTACTGCCGGTCTGCATTTTGACGACGAAATACTGCAACAGCTGCGCGATAAAGGCGTGAACTTTGCCTATGTTACCCTGCACGTAGGCGCCGGAACCTTCCAGCCGGTGCGTGTGGAAGACATTAACGACCATGTTATGCATAGCGAATACGCGAAAGTCAGTGCTGAAACCTGTAACGCCATTAAGCAGACCAAAGCCTCGGGTGGCCGGGTTATTGCTGTAGGCACAACCTCGGTTCGTTCGCTGGAATCGGCCGCTCAGGCATCAACTAATGAAAGCATTGAACCGTTTTTTGATGACACCGATATTTTTATTTATCCGGGTTATGAATTTAAAGTGGTCGATAGCATGATAACCAACTTTCACCTGCCCGAGTCCACGCTCATTATGCTGGTTTCGGCATTTGTTGGTCGTGATTTAATTATGAAGGCTTATAATGAAGCCATTAAAGAGCGCTATCGCTTTTTTAGCTACGGCGATGCCATGCTGTTACAGCGCTAAACTTAATACACTGAAGTGAATACTTATGACAATGAAATTTGAATTAGACAAAACCAGTGGTCGCGCGCGTCGTGGGCGCATGGTATTTGAACGTGGAACCGTAGAAACGCCAGCGTTTATGCCGGTAGGTACTCTGGGTACCGTAAAAGGTATGACACCAGAAGAGGTAAAAGACACCGGCGCACAAATCTGCCTGGGTAATACCTTTCACCTAATGCTGCGTCCGGGTACGCAAATTATCCAGCAGCATGGCGACTTGCACGACTTTATGAACTGGGACAAGCCTATTCTGACCGACTCCGGCGGTTTTCAGGTGTTCAGTCTGGGTGAGCTTCGTAAAATTACCGAAGAGGGCGTGACTTTCCGTTCGCCCATTAACGGTGAGAAAATACTGCTGACCCCGGAAAAGTCTATGCAGGTTCAACGCGAGCTGGGTTCAGATATTGTCATGATATTTGATGAATGCACGCCGTTTCCTGCCACGCAGGCAGAAGCACGCAGTTCAATGGAGCTTTCGTTGCGCTGGGCCGAACGCTCTAAACAAGAACACGGTGAGAGCAAAGCCGCGTTGTTCGGTATTATTCAGGGCGGCATGTACGAAGAGCTGCGCGATTTTTCTCTGAAAGGTCTGACCGATATCGGGTTCGACGGTTACGCTATTGGTGGTTTGTCGGTAGGTGAGCCGAAAGAAGATATGATGCGCATTTTAGAGCACACTGCGCCGCAAATGCCCGAGCAAAAACCTCGCTATTTAATGGGTGTGGGCAAGCCGGAAGACTTAGTTGAAGCCGTACGTCGCGGCATTGATATGTTCGACTGCGTTATGCCAACGCGTAACGCGCGTAACGGTCACTTATTTATTAGCACTGGCGTAGTAAAAATCCGTAATGCGGTGCACCGTACAGACACCTCTCCGCTGGATGAAAACTGCGACTGCTATACCTGCAAAAATTATTCGCGGGCGTATTTGCACCATTTGGATCGTACCAATGAGATGTTGGGGTCACGCCTGAATACCATTCATAACCTGCGCTTTTATCAAAAAGTAATGAGTGATATGCGCGACGCACTGGATGCCGGTACTTTTGATGACTATGTAAAAGAGTTTTACCGCTTAAGAGATCAATCCGTCCCGGCACTGGACTGAGACTTATCGATTTCAGTACGTAATTGCTGGTAGCGATCGACATCAGGCTGGTGCTTGATCGCTGCTTCTACTGAACTCAGCGCAGATGCTTTCCATCGTTCAACTAAATGTGGTTGTTCGCTATTAAGTTCAGCGAGACCTAAATACATTTCTGCCCGCAAATAATGGGCAGCCGCTTTTTCTTCATAGATATCCGGGTTACCCAGTTCATTAATGGCATTAAGCAGCATAGTCGTGCGTTGTGAGCGGGTAAAAATATTGTCTGAACTTAGCACAAAATGAGCGCGTTCAGAGTGGTACTTCAGCAGCTCAGGACTGCTTGCTACAGCGTCGTCGAAGTGGGTAAGCGCTAACTCAGCCTGCTCCGCTGCCTGTTGAAGCTGGCCGCCGTTGGCAAGATGTCGTGAATAATGAGCAAAAACAAGCGCATGTGCGTATTGGTTCTGTTCAACCGAGTAACCGTCCAGCAAATGTCGGTTTGTCTGCTCCCGCAAAAAAATGAACAAGACAAAAATAATAACCAAAATGGCAGCACCACCAGCCCCCAGCCAGAAGAAACGTTTTCTTAACTGATAGTTACGGAGCCAGCCATCAAGCTCCTGCTGAAGCTCACGGCAATGCTGAAAACCTTCATTTGGCTCAGCCGAGAGCGCTTTCTTTACTATGCGACTGAGTTCGGCAGGAAGCCGGTTGCGGTGCGTTATTGGGTGCTGAAAAAAATGCTCCGGCTTCATGTTAGTCAGTAACGACAAAAGTAACGCGCCCAGTTGGTATATATCGCGCTTAATGGTTGTGGGTGAACTCGGTGCCGCAATGCTCAAATCAACCAGAACCGCGGAATTATTGCTCTCGCCTTCAGCATTGTCTGCTGAGCGGATCATAATGTTCTGGGCGGTAATATCGTTGTGAGCGTAACCAGCCTCGTGCATACGACAAACCCCGTCAGTAAGAGATTTAACCACTTTGGCGGCGTCATAAACAGACAGGCAGCTGCGTTGCTTGCTTAAAGGTTTGCCTTCAATGTACTCAAGCACCATAAACAGTGAAGAGGAAGAAACTTCCGGTTCGCCAACATCAAACACGCGGCAAAGAGCAGGGTGGTCAACACTGGATAACAAACGCGCTTCATTTACCAGCCTGTGGCGGCTGACAATAGAGGGCGAGCGGGCAAACTTAATCGCAACCGTGCGTTTTAAACGCTGGTCGTAGGCTTTATAGACCAGGCCACTACCACCTTGTCCCAGCAATTTTATTGACTGGTAACGCGCTGGTATTGGATAGGGAAAATTGTTGTCCGGATGCACTTCAGCCAAACTCGTATCCTTACTACTTAAGCTCAAATCCAGTCTAACGATGACAAACACCAAACAACAGGTTTTGAGGAAGAGCTTACAGTGTATGCATTAAATGACGTCAATTGACATCAAACAAAAATAATTAGTCTGTGGCTTAAAAAACCTTAGATATAAGCTATGATGAGTTTCATAAAAATAATAAAGCAGGGGTTAACACTGATGCGGGAGAACAGCGATGTTTTGGCAAACAGTGGATTCAGGCAGTCCGTCGAAGTCCAGATTAAAGATAAGCAGAGCTATAAACGCTTAAATATGACGCTAGTGGGTCAACAGCATCCTGATTATCTTATTCTGGAACTTTCCAGACAGTATTGCTGGCAAGATATCTTGCCAATGCTGGCTACAGAAAAGAATGTTGCAATAAAAACGGTCTCTCCGAAAGGCGAGCAGGTAACCGGCGTGGTCGACATTCTCCACATTACCCAATACCCACAAAAACTTTTGTTTGTCAGTTACCCCAGAAATGCCAGTGTGGAAATTCTGCGGTCGTCACCAAGGGTTGGCGTAAATTGCGATGCAAGACTCCAGCTGCAGCTAAAAGATAAACTCGGTGAGCCTCTTACCGGTAAAATTGTGGATATTTCCAATAAAGGTATCGCATTTAATTACTTTGGCACCTCGCCGGTTAATATCGAGGACAGCAGAGGTTTAGAAGCTGAAGTCAGAGTCAAAACAGACGACGAAACCATTTTGCTTCAGCAACTGATAACCCGAAGTATTCGGTCGGTCGGCCCGCAGTTATGGCAACTCGGTTTGTCGTACAAAGAAAAACCAAATAATTTACAGGATTTAGTCAGTAAGCTTTTCCTTCACTCTACGCCAGTCCGCGAACTGCTTAGCGATAATGACCCTGGATGGGATGCTTCGGATAACACTTTACAAGGCGAATCTGAGTCGGTACAATTCAGCACCAATTGAACCCGTAGTGGTTAATTTTTAACCGAAACAGATAATTTACCCGAGGTGATTTTTTAATGCCAGTCGTTAAAGTGAAAGAAAACGAGCCGTTTGACGTAGCTTTGCGTCGCTTTAAGCGCTCTTGTGAAAAAGCAGGTGTTCTCTCTGAAGTTCGTCGTCGCGAGCACTATGAAAAGCCGACTTCAGAGCGTAAGCGCAAGAAAGCTGCTGCGGTAAAGCGTCACGCGAAAAAACTGTCTCGTGATAACGCTCGTCGTACTCGTCTTTACTAAGACCATACCTACGACAATTTGAGTGTTCACTTTTCCGTAAAGTGCTGAAAGCCGTGACTATATCGTCGCGGCTTTCGTGTTTCTGCTACTTTTTGTTTTCGCAACTTTCTTGTTTTCGCAACTTCGGTATTGAAACAATATGGCAGGCCTGATCCCCAAAAGCTTTATCCATGATTTGCTCGAACGAGCAGACATTGTTGAAATAGTTGATAGCCGCGTACCGTTGAAAAAGGCCGGTAGAAACCATCAGGCCTGTTGCCCGTTCCATAATGAGAAAACGCCGTCGTTTACCGTTAGCCAGGACAAGCAGTTTTACCATTGCTTTGGCTGTGGGGAGCACGGTAACGCTATTGATTTTCTAATGGAATTTGACGGTTTAAACTTCCCCGATGCGGTGGAAGAACTGGCCGGCATTATGGGAGTTGAGGTTCCGCGGGAACAACCGGAGAACCCTCAGTTAGCACAAAAGAAACAGCAACAGATGCAGGACGACTCGGAGCTTATGAGTAAAACAGCTCGTTTTTTCCAGCATCAGTTAAAGCACCATGAAAACTCAAATCGGGTTATAGACTACTTAAAAGGTCGGGGTTTAAGCGGCGAAACGGTAAAACGTTTTCAAATTGGCTATGCACCCGACGCCTGGGACGGCCTGCTAAGCACATTTGGCAGCTCGGCCCCGCAACGCCAGCAGTTACTGGAATTAAAGCTTATTAACCGTAACGAGAAAGGCCGGCATTACGACTTTTTTCGTGACCGGGTCATGTTTCCTATTCATGACCGGCGTGGCCGGGTGGTGGGCTTTGGTGGTCGCATTATTGATGGCGACGGACCTAAGTACTTAAACTCTCCGGAAACCCGCCTGTTTCACAAAGGCAGTGAGCTATACGGTTACTGGCATATGCAACAGGCCGTAAGGAAACCAGAACAGGTTTGTATTGTCGAAGGCTATATGGACGTGGTGGCTTTGTCCGAAGCAGGCATTCACTACGCCGTTGCGTCTTTGGGTACGGCTACTACCAGTGAACAATTACAGCGTTTATTCCGTACTAGTGGCAGAATTGTTTGTTGTTACGACGGTGACCGCGCAGGCCGCGACGCCGCCTGGCGTGCATTAGAAAATGCCTTGCCACTGTTGCGCGATGGCCTGGATATGGCGTTTCTGTTCTTGCCGGAAGGCGAAGACCCAGATTCAGTTGTGCGCGAGCACGGTGCCGAAGCCTTTGAGCGTGAATTAAAAAAGGCGACACCATTCACTGAATATTTCTTCGAGCATTTACAGGCCGATATTGACGTTAGTAGCGACGCCGGACGCTCGCAATTACTGAATATTGCGAAACCCTTAATTGAGAAAGTGGCGAGTGAATATTATCGCGACACCTTAATGCAGCGTTTAGCAGAAAAGCTTCGCCGCGAAACGTCGCAACTGGAACGTCAGTTTGAAAAGCCGCAACGTCAGTCGCGACCAAAAGAAAGCGTAAAAATGACGCCGTTACGCAAGGCCATTGCTTTGTTATTGCAATACCCGCAACTGGCGCAATCGGTTCCGGTTCGTGAAGAACTGCGAGAGCTACAGGTTAGCGGCATTGATTTACTTATTGCTTTGCACAAGCAGTGTGCAGAACGCCAAATGACCACGGCGCAGGTGTTAGAAGGCTGGCGCGATACTGAGTATTACCAGCCTTTGCAGAAACTCGCGTTATGGCAACATCAGCTTGACGAAGACAACGTTGAGCAAGAATTTAACGATATATTTATTTATCTAATTGACCAATATTTTGAGCAGCGCGCGAACGCACTTTTAAAGAAAGAGCAGGAAGGCGCATTAACACGAGTTGAGCGTCAGGAATATCAGACGCTGATTCAGTATTTGAGTAAGGCAAGATAGTACATCTGGGTACGCCTTACGCTAGCTTCAAAATCAGTATTCTGATATACTATTTGGTCATTTTGGATACTCTACATTCACAGTCACAGGTGGAACGTCTGTATGCAGCAGAATCGGCAATCGCAACTTAAGGTCCTTATTGCGAAAGGCAAAGAACAAGGGTTTTTGACATTTGCTGAGGTCAATGACCATTTACCTCAGGAAATTGTTGATTCCGATCAGGTTGAAGACATTATTCGCATGATCAACGACATGGGTATTCGCGTGTTTGAAAGCGCACCCGATGCCGATGATCTGATGATGGCAGAAAGTGCTGCAGATGAAGACGCTGCCGAAGAAGCCGCGCAAGCATTAGCCTCTGTCGATGGCGAAATTGGTCGCACAACTGACCCGGTGCGCATGTACATGCGTGAAATGGGTACCGTTGAGCTACTGACTCGTGAAGGCGAAATTGACATTGCCAAGCGTATTGAAGAAGGCATTAACCAGGTTCAGTGCTCTGTTGCTGAGTACCCGGAAGCCATTAACTTCTTGCTTGAGCAGTGGGACTCCTACGAAGCCGAAGAGCTGCGCTTAACCGACATTATTTCCGGATTCATCGACCCAGACGAAGTAGACGAAGCGCCTGTAGCCGCTACTAACGTTGGTTCTGAACTTCCAAGCGAAGAGCTGGAAAAATCAGATGACGATGATGACGAAGACGAGGAAGAAGCGGATACCGGTATTGATCCGGAATTTGCACGCAGCAAATTTAATGCACTGCGCGAACAATACGAAGCTACACGTCAGGCTATTGCTAAGCATGGTCGTGATGGTGCCGGTGCTCGTGTTGAAATCGACAAGTTAAGCGACTTATTCAAACAGTTCCGTTTGGTTCCTAAGCAATTTGACCGTCTGGTTAAAGACATGCGTGCCATGATGCAGCGTGTCCGTGTGCAGGAACGTATTATTATGAAGATAAGCGTTGAACAGGGCGAAATGCCTAAACGCAACTTCATGAAAGCTTTTGCCACCCATGAAAACAACATGGCCTGGGTTGATAAAGAAATTGACTCTGGTGCAAGCTACTCCGACACATTGAAAGAAGTTCGCGGCGAAATTGAACGCTGCGTAAACAAGCTGGTTGACGTAGAACGCGAAACTGGCTTAACCATTGGTAAAGTTAAAGAAATTAACCGTCGCATGTCCATTGGCGAAGCCAAAGCACGCCGTGCGAAAAAAGAAATGGTTGAAGCTAACCTGCGTCTGGTTATCTCCATTGCGAAAAAATACACCAACCGTGGTTTACAGTTCCTGGACTTAATTCAGGAAGGTAACATTGGTTTGATGAAAGCCGTGGATAAATTCGAATACCGCCGTGGTTATAAGTTCTCAACTTATGCAACCTGGTGGATCCGTCAGGCAATTACCCGTTCAATTGCGGACCAGGCTCGTACTATTCGTATTCCGGTTCACATGATTGAAACCATCAATAAGCTGAACCGTATTTCTCGCCAAATGTTGCAGGAAATGGGTCGCGAGCCACTGCCGGAAGAACTGGCAGAGCGCATGATGATGCCGGAAGACAAAATTCGCAAAGTACTGAAAATAGCGAAAGAACCTATTTCAATGGAAACCCCAATTGGCGACGATGAAGATTCGCATCTGGGTGACTTTATTGAAGACAACACGCTGGACTTGCCAATTGACTCGGCAACATCAGAAAGCCTGCGTAACTCGGTTCGCGATGTACTTGGTGGTTTAACAGCACGTGAAGCGAAAGTATTGCGTATGCGCTTTGGTATTGATATGAATACCGACCATACTTTAGAAGAAGTGGGCAAGCAGTTTGACGTGACACGTGAACGAATTCGTCAAATTGAAGCCAAAGCATTAAGAAAGCTTCGCCATCCAAGCCGCTCAGAGCAGCTTAAATCGTTCTTGGATGAGTAAGATATTCTCTGACAAAGGAGGCAGCATGGGTAACAACCGTGACAATTGGCCGAAACGTATTATTGACTCGCATTTACACATTTATGATGACGAGTTTCCGCTAATTGAAAACCAAGGTCATATCCCTGAGCCTTTTTACATTGATGACTACCGTAACCTGGTACGTGGCATGCCTATTGAAGGCGGAGTCATTGTGTCAGGTTCGTTCCAGGGTTTTGAACAGCGCTACCTGAAAGCCGCGCTGGAAAACCTGGGCAACAATTTTGTGGGTGTTACCCAGTTGCCGGGAACTGTTAGCGATGAAAAAATTCAGCAGTTGAAAGAGCACGGCATTCGCGGTGTGCGCGTTAATTTAAAGCGCGGTGTACATCGTGATATTGAAGGTATTGTTGATTTTGGTAAGCGCATTTGGGACTTAGCCGGATGGCATTTGGAAATCTATGTTGACAGCCGCGAGCTGGACGACATGGTTCCTACTCTGCTTAAATTGCCGAAACTCAGTGTCGACCACTTAGGTATGGCGAAGTCTGGCCTGTCTCAGGTTCGTCGTTTAGCCGAAGGTGGCGTAAAAATTAAAGCCAGTGGTTTTGGTCGTACTGAAGTGAATATTGAAGAGGCGATTAAAACCCTGAATGAAACGAACCCGGACGCGTTGATGTTTGGCACCGATTTACCAGGCACGCGTAGTAACCGTTCATTCGAGCCTTCAGACATCACTAATATTGTGAATGCTCTGGATAGCGAAGAGGCCGTTGATAAAGTTTTTTATCAAAATGCCCGCAGCTTTTACAATTTACCTTAGAAACAGAGAGTGAGGTAAGTGCAGTCTCTCTCATCTCACACTAAACATAACCGCTGGTTAGCTATTGCCATAATTGCAGTAGCTGTCGGCGGTTTGTTAGTTGCGTTCTGGTTCTCGGCAAGTGAAACTCTGCAGCGCAACCAAAATGCCATGAGTCGTTCCTGCCAGAATGTGCAGTTAGCGGTAAATAGCCTTTTCCCTGCTTCTGAATCACCGCAGCAACAAGTGGCCAACCCCGACTTAATGCATCAGGCACTCAGCGACGCTATAGGCGACACTAAGGGTGTTAAAGGTGGCTTCTGGCACACAGCCCAAGGTTTTATGGGCTTTGCATTCCCTACCAGCGGCAGTAGCGCCTCGGAAATTGGCATTAGTAATGACGATGTTCCTATTGTTCGTTCTGCAGTACAGCGCTCGTTAGAGCAGCAGCGCGAGGTGGTTTCGGTACAGTCGAATGACCGGGTCGCGGCAGTAGTCGCTGCTTGCCCCGAGACAAACCATTACAACCTGGGCATTTGGCTAAAAAAAGAAGTGCAGCTGGTACCGCCCGACTTTTCTATTATTGTAAGCGTACTCTTTGTGTTGCTTGCCATTATTGGCGGCATACTGGTGGTGTGCGAGTCGGTATTTAACCGCAACTGGCACTCTGAACGTGACCGCATTGTGGCGCAGGCTGAAGACAGTTCTCAGGCCGTTACCGTTACCACCGAAATACCAGAAATACAGCCATTATTGCTGTTGCTGTATCAGGCGCGTCAGAAAATTCAGGCCAAAGAGCGTGAGCTTAGCCAGCAGATGAACAAAGTGATTATGGCTAACCAGAAAACCCTGGTGGGGCGCATTGCCCGCTCTATGACAGCGCTGGCATTAGCTGACCTGGAAGACATGCAGCGCAAGCTCTCAAAAATGAGTGAAGACGACATTAAGCACAAGGTTTCGCAGCTAACCGAGCTGTTTAATTCGTTTGAAAAAGTCACCTCAGAAATGGGCAATGGCAAAGCCGTTTCAATGGATGTAGAAGACTTTCTGCATAATCTGGCCGACTACCACGAAGGCCATGGTAACGAAAAAGATATTACGTTAACCGCCATAGCAGAAAAAGGGCTGAAGCTAGAGGCTGACCCCTTACTTGTGCGCTTTGCAATGGACTACTTAATACGCCATATAATGAGCTTTGTGCCGATAAATTCCGAAATTATGCTGCAGGCAACCACCGAAGAAAACTTTATAAAAATTGCCGTTAGCGACGAAAGCACGGGGATAGAAGAGAAAAACAAGCATTTACTCTTCCACGCCGACGAGCTGTCACCAACACAGTATGGCATAGGCCTTAAGGTAGTGCGGGACACGCTGCACAGCCAGGGTGGCGACATCAGTTATGAAAAAGTTGATAAAACTTCACGATTTAACGTGCTGATACCCATGACAAAAGCCTAAAAAGTTCGTATAATTTGCGCCGCTTCACAGCTTCCAATCAAAAATGGCCCCTTAGCTCAGTGGTTAGAGCACCCGACTCATAATCGGTTGGTCCCCAGTTCAAATCTGGGAGGGGCCACCATTTTTAAAGGCTTTCATCCGAAGTTTTCACTAACTTCAATCCTTCCTTGTGTAGCATGTCGCTTATGTGTCGCTTCGACAGCTAAAAACTGTCCTCTTCTAACGCAGGTAAGAGGTTCACTTTTTTCAAATAGTCGTATACAGGGGCAAAGGAGCGCCAACGTCCAAAACTATACCAGTGGAAGCTAACAGCGTGTTTAGCGAACGCAGATGCACAAATAAAGAGATAGATGCTTTTAAGGACTTGAGTTTTATAGGGGAGTCCTTGAAATCGGTGACTGTAGCTTCATTGGTTTTCTTAACTCGATAATATACTTTAGGCGCTGCGCTCCATTTCGCTGTTATGAGTTTAAGACTGTTTTATTAAACTTTGCTTGCTCATAGTGTTTGAATTGATATAACCTTGTAAACGCTCTTTAGCGATTTGCGCAGTAATTGCGCTGTCGGGCGTTTAGCCAGACACTAATTTATTGATGACACTGCGGACGCGTGATAAACATTTCGCACGTTCCGTAAAACAAAAACATTCGGATCGTGCGAAATATTTATCACGCGGCCCCTAGTAAAGAGTAAAAAGAGGGGAAATCTCCTCTTTTCATCCAAATCGGTATTCAGCCCTGACTCATCTAGACGAGATTGAAAATCAATTTGATGGTTTGAAGAAGAACAAATTTCATGTTCTTAATTCAAAGTTCACGATATTCGCTTGCGGAGGTGAAACGGATGGGCGCAATCCTGATGTAAATTCAAGTTTAAGTTACCGCGATAAGTTTCTCACCTACACTGCTACAGACGAAAAAAACGAAGTCATTCATTCTGCCATTGTGATGGCTGAGCTGTTCAAAGATTACCGAACGGCTGGAGGGTATAAAAACCTTCTTGAATTTGAAGATGACATAGCTAGCCTCTCTACTGTTGTATTAATTTTCTTAGAGTCTGCTGGGTCTTTAGTGGAGTTAGGTCTTTATTGCTCAAGAACTGCATATCTCCATAAGCTCATAATAGTTGCGGATGAAAGCTATGGAGGCACAGACAGCGATTCATTCATCGCCTTGGGCCCATTGGAGCATATCAAATCTTATGAAAAGTCATCTGTATTAATCCATGAGTTCCCAAATTATAAGAATAACTATCAATCGGATGTTGAAGACTTAGTCGACGATATTTTCGGACGGTTTACCGATAAACCAGTAAAAGAAAAATTCAAAAACGAGGATCAGAGACACTTAGCTTTAATTATTGCGGAAGTAATCAGGTTAACTCACCCAATACTGATTTCGGAACTTGAAGAATGTTTGATTTTACTCGATGTTGATATAAAAACCCACAGACTTAAACAGCTTGTGTATGTCCTCGAGAAAATGCGATTTATTTTGCATATAAATAAAAGTGATAATGTTTATTATTTCCCCGTCGACCCATCTAGTCGGCTCGCAACATTTGGGAAAAAAGAAAACGGAGCTTCATTCGATGATGGTCAACTATTAATAAATTTGCGAATGATTGAACCCAAATCAACGATGGAGCGTCGCAGGAAGTTAGCAATGACAAAATATATGGGGAAAGATAATAATGAGTAAGTTGCTAGAGAATACGGCAAAACAGCTTATGATACACCCCTCGGTGCTTTTAAGCATCGCAAAAGGCGCTCCTTATAAATATAAGAAATACACCATACCGAAAAAAAATGGTGGTGAAAGGTTGATAGCTCAGCCAACAAGAGCCATCAAACAATGCCAACGCGCATTAGTAAGGGAAATGCGCGGAAACGTTAAAATTAGCGGAAATGCTACTGCTTACGTAAATAATAAAGGTATTAAGGCCAACGCGATAGTACATTCACCTAATGGTTACCTATTAAAAATGGATTTCTCGAACTTTTTCAATAGCATAAAGCCGTGGATGCTTGAAAAAGCGTTAACCAGAGGTGGTATGGATTTAACCAGTTCAGAAAAGCTTTTCTTAGCACACTTACTTTTCCACTACCCATCAAGAAATTCAAGTTTATGTTTAAGCATAGGTGCCCCAAGCTCACCTTTAATTTCAAATATTGTAATGTTCGATTTCGACGTCAAAATGGATCGCTACTGTAGCCGTAGAAATATTGCATACACTAGGTATGCTGACGACATATCTTTTTCCACGAATGAAAAAGGTATTTTGTTCCAATTGCCAAAACATGTTGACGCCTTACTTCAAAAAGAATTTGGCAGTGCTATTTTGGTTAACCGAAACAAAACTGTTTTTAGTTCTAGGAAACACAATAGGCACGTTACCGGAATCGTACTTAATAATGAGGGTCATATATCCCTTGGCCGAAGTAGGAAGCGGATGATCTCCTCTTTGGTTCACAAGTTCCAATTGGGTGACTTTGAAAATGTTAATATTTCATACCTACAGGGTATGTTAGCATTTGCAAATGATATAGAACCAGACTTTGTACTCAGGCTAGAAGCAAAATATGGCGCACAAACTATAAGAAACATTAAAATTGATACTCGTAGTTGAAACGTTACCGCTTGTTAATTAATTACCGTGAGAAGTAGCAGTACAGTTATTCCCAGTACTCCAAGTGGAGCGGGTTAACCCGCTCCTTTAGGTAAAGGCCGCCAGACGTGATGACGGGTTTTTAGCCGTAGATCGCCAGCTTTCACACCGATTAGTTTTTTCCGAATGTCTCCATCATAGCGGGTGGTTGATATTTCGCCCGTGTCGGTATCAAACTTCACTTCGTAGTCCAGTTTTAGCTTATGGTCTTTACGTGGCGTGTCGATATTGCCCATTGCTCTGTTGTACTTTGCCCAGTTTCCGGTATCGGCTGCGGCTCTTGCAGCTTCAAAAGGTGAATCAGGGGCTTGTTCATGCCTTGCACGTCTTAGCTCCCTATAAACGGACGCAGAAGCTCCGCCTTGCTGTTGAAACTGTCGAATAGACCAACATGAAGCCCATGCTTCAACATGCCTTACAGTCGTTTTAATGGGCTCGTCATAGCTGCCCGTTTCTAGCTCCACTCCATCAATATTCTTTGAGACATACTTTGCAAGGTATCCCGTAGCCCGACCTTTTGTCTTATCGATGATTTTAATGTCATACCGATTTTCAGCCGCGCCTTTTTCGTTACCATCTTCCATTAGCGCATAGTGCGCTATTATCTCTGAAAAACGCTTAATATCTGTTGGACGGATAAAAACAAGAATGTGCCAATGCGGGGTTCCGTCATGTTGAGGCTCAGTAACTCGAATACCGAACATAATAATTTTATCTCGTTTCAGTTGAGCTCTAATTTTGCGCCAAATAGAATTAAGATATTGTTGAGACTCTCGCGGCGTATAACCGCCCCAATTAGGGTTTGGTTTACCTGATTTTGAGTAGTTATTGTGATATTTAGAAGGGCAGGTGATAGTAACAAAAACACCCTGATAGCCATCTTCGTCTGCCATTTTCTCAAAACCACTGGCTCGGGTCATTAAGTCGGCGCGTCTGTTTACGGGGTTAGCGATTGTTGACTGGCTAATCTCGAATAAGCTCAGTACTTCTCCTTCCTCGTTTACGACATATTTGTCCTTGAGAAATTTTTCATTTCTCAATTTATCAAGCTCGCGATCTTTTACGGTCGGAGTACTGCAATAAATGTCCTTGCCTTTCGACACTCTGCTTAGGGTTATTGCCGTATACTCTTTTGCCTGTTTAAGGCTTTTTCTTATACGGCGAGCCCACCACTCAGGGCACTGTAATCTCTGTATACAGCCTTCTAATGTTTGCTGACCGTTAGGCTGAGGCGGTTCAACATTCAACTCTTTTGTATATGAAGACATAACCTTATACAGGGATCTTCGTTCTTGCTCCTTGTCTATATACGGGGATTTGGTTCTCGATTTTCCCGTATAGGTATAAGGGTACTCATTAGCGAGCTTAGAAAACTTCCTTGATTGGTAAGCTGCCCATTTCCGTATATCGGTAGAATAGAAATTGATGTTATCAACGAATGTCGGAACCTTTGAGAAAATCGACTTTTTCAGTTTACGTATAAACAGGTTTCTTTCCCGTATAGTCGGTTTATCAAAATAGGCTTTCAGAATGTGAAAACTGTGCTCCAAAGGAAGCACAACAACATGATCCATCAGAAACTTAACGCTACCCGAGTCAACTTTATCAATAAAGGGTTTTAGCTCGGGGTAACTCTCTTGGTAATATTGCTTTTCGGCTTCATTCAACATGAGACACCTCCGACAGTTCAAGCACTAGATATCCAATGCCGGAAATTAAGCAGTAAGTAGGGAAAACTATTCCTAACTGCCGTAAATGGAAAAGATCATCAGAGGTAACTTTTAGCTCGTCATCATCGGTAATCACCCGTCCCATAGCAGGGAATAAATCAACGACTATATGAATAGGTTTACCCGATGACAGGTGTTCAACGATTTGCTTTTGGTTTGCACTTAACTCAGCCATGGTTCACCTCATGGTCGGTTAAGTTTGAAGCCTTATAGAAGCTTTCTAGCCAAGCGTCTAAGTCTTCTTTTAAGTAGCGGATTGTACGACCAATTTTAATGAATGGTGGAGCAGGCTTACGCTTGCCTAGCTGACCATCCATACGTGATTGACGCAGATAAGAACGGCTCATTCCGATATATTCGGATGCCTCGATTTCAGAAAATGCACGTTTCGCAACGTTCATAAGATTTACCTCAGTAGTTAAAAGTTCACTGAGATGCTAGATCGTGTTTTTAGGCAAAAAGGAAATACGGGATTTTGGGATGATATACGGGATTTTTAGATCAGTTTTCTTAGTCGTGTTAGTTGGTTCTCAAGGGTTTTAAATTTGTTTTCTCTATTTTGACCAGAGCTATCTTCCCAATATAGGTGCGTGTCAGAAATTCTGGTTATTGTGTCTGCCACGTTAAGCTCTTGTTCCTTTGAATAGAAGTCTTCTTCAATGAGGTTAAATATTGCTTTTGCAGACTTGTCTTTACTTGCGTTCATTACTCTGTAAAGAAGTTGGTTCAAGCGTGTTGGCTGTAAGCCTACCGATTCTAGCTTTTTATTGAGCTCCCAACGTTCCTTTCCTTCGGGGTCTTGGTGTGAAGTTTGTGAGCTCTCTGTGGGCTGCACTAACTCTTTTAATCGAGCTAAGTCGATTAGTAAATCTAACTTGTGTATTTCGACTTCACGCATATTCAAGGCTGATTTTGTTCCTCTCTTAGCGTTCTTGAATACCTGGGATGCCTTTGATAAAAACTCTGTAAATTCGTTATCACCTTGTCCTGAGCTTACCGCCCTGTCCAATTGGTTTACGACAGGTTCGTGAGCTGTTGGGTTGAACAGAGCATGTAGCAATTGAGGCTTTTGAGGTCTATCTAGTGGCTCCCATTTTTCGATATAGGATATTGGGAATTGAATTTTGAAAGGTGAGTCAGTCGACCAGTCTATAAAACCATCGGTTGAGACTCTGCTGGCAGTGATTTTGGTACTGCCTTTTCGCAAACATTCAACCGCATCTTGGTTATACAGGTAACAATAACCATTGAAGCGACCATAAGCTCTGGCGTACCAAGCCTCTCCCTCTCTAGTTATTACCAGAGCTTTGCGAGCTGATACTTTACAGAGCAGAGATATCTTTTTATCTGAAATCAGTTGGGCGATTTGGCCTTCAGAAGCAATTTCGGATACTGCGCTGTGGTCAATTGGTAACATTGTAATTATTAATTAATCGGGCGTTGCTGGTACTGTAGGCTATTGATAACTTTTGATCTATAAGTTGTTTTTAAAAGATAAAAAAGTTCTATAGAAAATCATCCCACGCAAACTGGCACCAGCAGTAGGCTGGCAGGAATTCAAGGTTTTTATATCAAAATTATTCCTGTTTTTGCCCGTAAATTTACTTGATCAATCATGGGGTTGGCCCTAGCATACAGTTAGCTATACAGCACTATATGTAGTGTTTTTTTATGTTTTTAAACATTAGATGACACAATATGTTGTGCTTTAGCTGAAGGGTTTACCCACAAGCGCCAACTTGTGGGTAAACAAAAAACGGACAGCTAAGAGCAATCCGCATTGACAAGCGTAATCTTAGTAGTAGTTGAGGTTTGATACAACAGAAAAAGTGTAAATACTTAACTACTCCTACCTGCTCTTAGTTTGTTCTCCATCACTGAACTATGGAGGCAAACATGCCTATATCAAAGACCAATGACGACGAGTACGAGTATATTTATGTCCCATACTTTTTTCATAAAAAGTTAGGCAGGAGGATATACGCTCGCAAGTACGGTAAAAAAGCATTTCGCATTCGCGTTAAAAAACGCAAACATTAATGCTCAAAATACAGCGGTGCTTGCGCACCGCTTTTTTGCTTAGCAAATTCACTGGGTATCAATTCTTAGGCATTAAGGAGTATTAATGTTGAAAATTAAAGAACTAATTTATAAGACTGTCCTTTCATTAGCTTTAAAAAGACCCTCTCCGGATAGAATTAGCAGATCGGGAGAAGAGGGAGAGCGCGTTAATTGTTATACCATCATGATTATTGACTCGGATGATAAGCCTGACGTTTTGTTGAAGAAAAAAGATGGTGATGCTCTTTTGGGTTACGAATGGACGGGTGAGCGATTTGACCGCGAAGTTGAGTTAACTTTATCGGAAGTTGTTAAGAGATCTTCTCTGGGGCAACTTAGAATAATCCATTATTACGGACTGACCGATATAGAATTTAATTCTGTTTACGACTTTTCACTCAACAAACTGACAGGTTATGTATATTTAACGGTCCACGCACAGCGCTTTTTTTCAAGACTGAGGTTGTTACAGTTCAAACGATCAAAGCTTGTAAAAAGAAAAAGGATTGAAGTGCTTGAGTTTATGATTAACGAACACTTGGAGAAGGGGACGAAAGACTTTAGTAGTTACTCTTTGATGAGTGGGATATACACTAAACAATGGTTTTACCATCCGAGAAGACATTTGCTGCGTAATGCAATTCAGCTCCACCTAGACTCATTTGTTTTATCTGGTGACATGGTTAAACAGGGAAGTAAATACTACTTAACGGGATCTGCCGTTAATTCTCTGGAACGATACCATGATGAAACGCAAAGGCATGACGAAATTTTAAAAGCCCAGAAAGGTATCGGGCGTTTAACAATTATATTGATAATTGCGTCTCTATCTCAAACTGGCTTTATCAAATTACCGGAGATGTTAGATTTTCGGTCAATGGATTTTAAATGGTTATATGAAGAACCTACAGAAGAGAAACAGCCCGAGCTTTATGTTCCGGAGCCAAATGAGCATACCGAAGGGTCATCTTGATATCAGCATGGCCTAGTAGCTCTCGAACAGTATTCAGATCGACTCCGCGCATAACTAGCTTACTGGCAAAATGGTGTCTTAAATCGTGAAAGCGGAACTCTTCAATTTCGGCTTCTTCCAGTACCTTGAGAAAGCCTTTTTTAATATCGGTTAAAGGCTCTTTGTCTTTCCCATGAAATACGTACTGGCTTTGGCTAATTGGCGTCCAGCTCTCTAGTACGTGAAAGGCGGTATCGTTAAGGGGAATAATGCGACTTTTACCCGATTTGGCGTTACCCGCCTCAACTGTCAGCGTTTTGCTGTAGAAGTCTATGTTTGACCATTTAAGTTGAAAAATTTCGCCTCTACGCATTCCGGTGTTCATGGCTAGCAAGACAATAGGCTCTAAATGATCAGAATACTCCTGCTCTCTCAAGTCTGGTTGGGTAGGGTAGTTCCTGACACGTCTAAACTCATTGGCTTGATCTCGGGCTGTTTTAAGTCGCTCGTCACGCTCTCTTAAGGTTGATAGCAGAGAATCTTCTTCGTCTGGCGACAGGTAGCGTAAACGGGTGCTTTCAACTTTTAGCGTTTTCACTTTTTTTAAGTCGTGATTCGGTATTAAATCCCATTCTACGGCTCGGCTCATAGCCCCCTTAAGAGAGTTTACGTAGTGGTTTACGGTAGCCTTACCCATTTGGGCTTTCACTTTTTGGTTTCGCCACTGTTCAACTTTACGGGCTGTTATCTCAGAAAGTGGAGTTTTAAGGAAATCGGCAAAGCCTGACTGAATGGTTTGAATAATTCGATCAGCCGTTTTCGCATTTCTAGCTTCTAACCATGGCTTATAGTGCTCTACTAAGTATTTACCTAATTGATTAGCTCGTTGGCGTTCGGTTTCCTGCCTCTCGTCTAAGCGACTCTTTTGAATGTCTATGCCTCTAGCAAGCTCGCCTGATTTCACTTTGGCTATTTCGCGAGCTTCGCTAGGCGTTAGTTGACCGTGGCTACCTATTTTAAAGTTACCTTCACGACCATGAGTTTTGTAGTACAGGTAATAATGGATGTTACCAGAGGCATGAATTCGAGCATGGAAGCCGCGAATTTCTGTATCAGTAAGTCGTTTGTCAGACGGCTTGAGCTTCTTGATAGAAGACGTGGTTATCTTTGCCTTAATTGCCATTGTAAATACCCGTGTCGATAGCATGTCGCTTATGTGTCGCTTTTTGATTATGCTTCAACGAACGGGAATGAACAATGGTGATTAACCTTTGTTTCCACAAGCTATTGTATTTAAAGGTTATAATATGTTTTCTCCGTTCTTTTTGGTTCATGCTTGTTCATGGTTAAATACCTTTAAATAGCCGCTCATAATCGGTTGGTCCCCAGTTCAAATCTGGGAGGGGCCACCACTTTTACTCTTAACAATGCAGATGTTGATCTATATCGCTGATGACGTCGGCTACGCCTATTTAATAACGAGCTAAAAGTAGTACCATGCCAGCACATCATTAATGAATTAGGTGGGCATAATGTCAGCTGATATAAATAGCCGTCATGGGCTAAACCCTGCGCACAGCGAAGTCATAGAGGCAGGCGAGATTATAGCGCGGTGTAACGCCCTGGATATGGGCTGTTCTAATGGCCGTAACGCTTTGTATTTGAGCCAGCTTGGTTTCGACGTGACCGCGTTAGACAATAACCATGATGCTATCAATATGCTGCGGCAAATTATCAGTGAAGAGGGTATCGACAACATTGAAGCGCGAGTCTATGACATTAATGATGCGGAACTAAGCGACGACTATGGGTTGATTGCCTGCACGGTAACTTTAATGTTCCTTAATCCCCCGCGTGTTGATGCAGTTATTGAAAATATGCAGTCGCATACCCTGCCTGGAGGCTATAACTTAATTGTTTGTGCTATGGATACTAATGAGCACCCATGCCCGGTTCCTTTCCCTTTTACTCTTAAAGCTGGTCAGCTGCGTGATGCTTATGACGGATGGGAGTTAGTTAAGTACAACGAAGATGTCGGTACTATGCACAATGGCGCGCAACTGCAGTTTGCAACCATGCTAGCGCGTAAACCGAGTAAATAAAGAACACAAAGCTGTGGCGAGGAGTGTCTCCGTTTTATTTAATACGGATAGAACCAAGTAAATATTCCTTTAAATTCTCATATATTCCTGTTTTTATGCCTTAAGGAATAGGCAAGAATAAAATGGAATCCTCATATAAGGAATAAGGACATGATACTTGGAGAGCTCCTCAAACAACGTCGTATTGAACTGGATCTTAGTCAGTCAGAGTTGGCTGAGCAAGTAGGTATTGAGCAGTCTTACTTATCAAAACTGGAAAGTGATCGGTCACTCCCTTCAGATGACATATTGAGCGCGTGGCTGAGCGCACTAGAGCTGACATTGACCCAAGTGGTACAGCAGTTTGATCCAAGTTATCTGCAAGGACGCTTGCGACAGATTCCATCTATTGAAGCTTACCTGCAAGAACAAACCGCGAACTATCAGCGACAACGCCGAGGATGGCTAGTCATTTGCGGATTGCTCGTCGCGCTATCGTTGCCTACTTTTTACAGTGGTTACACCAAAGTTATTTTTCCCGAATTAAAGTATAAATACATGTCTCCAGGCATCTTAATGCTTGGTGAAAACCCCAATTACTTTCGCAATTGGAACGATACGGTTTCGGATCTAGAGTCATTGGAAAAACTTTCAGTACGGATGGCTGAGCGCTCAAACCCTGACATCATGATACTCGACGAATATCGTGGAAGACAATTTACGGTGCCTGCTCCCGAGGCCGACAACCCAGATTACAAACGCACTTACTATTCTGACGGAATCATTGAACCGCCACGAATGATCAACGGCATTTTGCAAGCGTTAGGTTTGTTTTTGGCGATGTGTGGAGTGATTGGTATTGCACTTGAGCGTCGTCTTCTCAATAAGTAACTTATGAGATACTGAGTTGTGATAATCTCAGATAAAACAGAATGAACAGGGAACAATCCGTGAAACAATCAAATCGTTATATTAACTTGGCAGCCTTGCTACTGTTAGCACCTTTATCGCTAAGCGCGCTGGCACAAACCACTGAATCAGAAAGTGAAGAAAAACCTGTTCCTGATCCAACCGAGTTTGTTTCCGAGCATACCGGCTCTTTTAACGGAGAACGTATTGATTATCGGGTGATTGCCGGCGAGACGTACCTGCAAAATGCAGAGGGCGAGCCGACGGCTAGCATTTTCTCTTTTGATTATGTTGCCGAGGATGAAGAAAATCGTCCGGTGACGTTTGTCTGGAACGGCGGTCCGGGTTCGTCTTCAAACTGGTTGCATATGGGCGGTTATGGCCCTAAACGTATTGTCGTGCCTAGCGACGCAGAGCATCCAGGCGCTGCGCCTTATACCATTAAAGATGCACCTGAAACCATTCTTGACGTTACCGACATGGTGTTTGTGGATCCGGTTGGTACGGGGTTCTCACGCGCTATTGGCAAGGGTGAAAAAGAAGATTTTTGGGGGCTGACGGAAGACGCAGACTCCATGGCTGCTTTTATTGCCCAGTGGCTAACTGAGAACAACCGCTGGAACTCGCCGGTGTTCTTGCTAGGTGAGAGTTTTGGCACCACCCGGGCCGCTGCCGTTGCTAAGGTACTGCTCGACGACTACGTAATAAACGTTAACGGTATTGTGTTTGTGTCCCAGGCACTTGATTACCAGGGCTCTACCCCGTATGTCGATGACAATATCATTTCCTATATTACTTATATTCCGACCATGGCAGCTACAGCCTGGTATCACGGCAAAGTAGATAACTCGGGTGACTTTGAGGCTTTTATCCAGCAAAGCCGTGAGTTCGCAACACAAGAGCTACTACCTGCGTTGTTTGAAGGGAATTTGCTAAGCAAAGAGAAAAGAGCAGAGTTAGTCAGCGAACTGCAACGCTTTACCGGTTTGAGCAAAGAGTATATTGAACGCGTTGACTTGCGCATTAATGCGTTTCGTTTTGCTAAAGAGCTGCGGCGCGACGAAGGTATAGCCGTAGGCCTGCTCGATAGCCGTTACACCAAAGACGAACGCGACGATGTTGCCGCAAGCCCGCGTGAAGATGCTGCCCGCGCTATTTCACCGGCCTATAAGGCATCGCTGATGCACTACATGCGCAGTGAATTAGGAATCGATTGGGATCGCACTTACTTAAATCCGGCTGACCCGGAGCTTTCCGGCAAATGGCGTTGGAGCCCTAAGCCTGAGGGCCAAACCTGGGAACCTCATTACGTGAATACGGCTCCGGATTTAGCCGCTGTTTTGCGCAGTAACCCCGCGTTAAAAGTTATGGTGGGCTCGGGCTATTATGATCTGGTTACCCCGTTTTTTGATGCTGAGTACACACTTAACCGGCATGGCATTGCATCTGACGATATTATCTACCACTACTACCACGGCGGCCACATGATGTATGTGCATGAACCGGCGCGAAAGGCGTTACTGGAAGATACTCGACAGTTTATTCAGACGCAGACTGAAACCACTGATTAACTATATCAATAGCGCGAGGCTCATGTGAGTTTCGCGGCACCACACTCGTTCATTTAGGTACCGAAATGGCATTGCAAGCAACCCCTTATAAAATCTCTCTGGATATTTCGGATACTGATCGCGGCGTTTACGAGAGTGTGAAATTTACCGTTGCCCGACATCCGTCCGAGACGGAGCTTCGTTTAGCCACGCGAGTATTGGCTTATGCGATGTTCTATCATCCTCAATTAGCCTTTGGCCGAGGGTTATCTGACAGCGATGAAGCGGCACTCTGGGAAATGGATCTCACTGGTGAAATTCAGCATTGGATTGATGTTGGCCTTCCTGATGCCGCTCGGGTTATCAAAGCCAGTCGGCGTGCACCGCGGATGTCGGTAGTTGTTTATGGTAATGCGCGGTTGTGGCGAGAAAAAGTGCTACCTCAGTTTGCTCACTTAACCAACGTGAATGTGTTTGTTTTACCGCAAAATGAATTAGCTGAGATTGCTTCCAAACTACAACGCTCGACACATTGGGGCGTGATGATCAGTGATGGTCAGCTGTACATCAGTGATGATGTTGAACAGATGACCGTTGCGTTTGAGTGTCTGCATGGTGAAATGCCGGAGTTCCACCTATGAGATGTTATGCTCATGGAAGCAGCTGTATGGCTGGTGTTTATTTATAGAAGGCTATTTAAAGGGGTTCGTATTGGCAACAAACGTGTTTCTTCCCTTTTCTTTGCCTTCGTACAGCGCGTCATCTGCGGCTTTAATCCAGACCGCTAAATTGTCTTCTTCGGCATTGAAGCTGCTAATGCCTATCGTAGCGGTAATAGCTACCGGAATACCTCCGCAGTCGAGTTCTTGGTTAGCAATTGCCAGGCGAAGCCTGTTCGCAGTCTCTTCAGCTTTTTTAATGTCGAGTTTCGGTAAAGCGACGACGAATTCTTCACCGCCCCAACGAGCAACAATGTCTTGCTCTCTGACACAGCTAGTGAGTGTCTGACTAACGGTTTTTAATGTGCTATCGCCAGCGTTGTGCCCATATTTATCGTTAAACTTTTTAAAATGGTCGATATCAATAAGTAGGATGCTTAATGGCTCCTTGCTCTTTTGATGTAGTAGTATCAAACGCTGAAAACTGTTTTCGAACCCCCTGCGATTCAACAGTCCTGTCAGCGGATCTGTTTCCGATAATTTTTGGAGCTTTTCGTTTGCGAATTTGAGTTCATTCGTACGCAGCGCTATTTCAGCTTCAAGTTTAAGGTTCGCACGCTCCAAAGTCTTAGTACGTAGTCGAATGGCAACATAAATACATACTATGAACACTGAGGTGCCAACAAAAAATGTCCAAAGGTTGTACCACCACGGCGCACGTACAATGAGTGACAAGGTCAGTGGCTTTTTACTCTCTATGCCTTGACTGTTTCTGCCTTGAACAGTTAGCTGGTACTTGCCCGGCGGTAGCGCGCTAAAGTTGAGTGAAAGATCGGTTGTCCATTCGCTCCATTGATCATTTACTCCTGATAATTGATAGCGAATTGAGTTCTTTTCGGGGGCCCGAAAATCAGTAATAGCGAATGATAAACGAAACCTTTGGTAATCTTCTGGCAAAATGAAACGTTTTGATGTTAAAGCATATCGATCGGTAATATTTTCATCATTCACCTCAATAGAGGTCAATGCAGTATTGGCAACCACTTCTTTAATTTTAACCTGCTCGGGCGAAAATGAACTTGCTCCCGCTGTGCTACTAATGGTTACTTCTCCGGTAGAGGAGCTGTCAATTGCGTGCTCTATAAAATTATTTGATGGCAAGCCATCGGCTTCGTTTAGTGTAATAATTTTACGAGAGGTTAAATTTAATCGAGCCAAGCCCAGTGACGTGATTACCCAGAGGTTACCGGTCTTATCTGCCGTTATGCCCAATATCCGGTTAGACGGTAATCCGTCAGATTCAGTGAAATGTCGGGTTGTTTTGCTTTGAGTGTTGTACTCCCATAAGCCGTTGTCGCTGCATAACCAAATGATGGTTGGCGTAAATGAGTATGCGCAGAGTAGAGTTTCGCTGTTGAAGGGACCTTCTACTAGTGACTGGTTCGTTAGGTTAAGCAGACCTGAGTAGCCGGTCGCACTATAAACTCCCGAGCTTTCAACGGTAACGATGGAGTAAGCTTGATCGTTCCGAAGCTCGCCAAATTTTTGGTTGTGCCAGGAGAACGTTCCCGAGTCTCGATCGAACTTTACGATTCCTTGGCCCCATAAGCCCAGTAAAATTGTGCCATCGTCTGATTCATGTATCGCTGTGACTGTATTTCCTTCAAGCCCAAGCTGAATCTCTATGGCATCTACCGGGTCGAGTTTTGGATTATCGCCCGGTGTTCTAAAAAGCTCTTGGTTGGTACCCACCCATAGGTCGCCATGGCTGTCGGTAATAAGTACATTAACTTCTCTTACGGGGTACTCGTTGTGAAAAGGAAAAAACTGCCATAACTCGGTTACGGAATCGCGTTTATAAAGCCCCGCGGTGTTCGCTAGCCAAAGGTCGTTGTTATTGGCGTAATGTATAGCTTGTACGGGGTTGTCAGTGGCCGGCACATTAGAGAGGGCCTTTACGCCGGCTAACGGGTCGGTAAAGTTGTTGACTGTGGTTATACCTTTAAATAAACCTTGCGATCGAGTGCCAATCCATAATGTATCTGTTTTATCGAAGTGCAAGGAGCGAATGTCAATATTTTTAAGGGCTGCCCAGTCGTTTTTTTGCTTTATAAAGGTCCGGCTTTCGGTATTGACTTGGTAGAGCCCTTCGCTGGCGCCAACCCATAGCGAAGATTGCTTGCCGTTGTTGCTTTCAACAATCATATCGTTAACGCGTAAACTGGCCGGTGTTTTCACACCCTCAAAGTGTGTCGGCTTGAACGTGTTGGTTTCATTATCAAGATAAAATAGCCCCTGAGCCGTGCCTACCCAGAGCGTATCACCCACCAACTCAATGGTCCGTACCTGATTTGCCCTGTTTTCGCCAATATTGTCAGGATCGACAAAGTACTGCTCCCAAGTTTTTAAGTCGAGTGAGACTTTAAAAACGCCCTGAGAACTTGCAACCCACAAAGCAGAACTTGATTCCGTAATCCACCATATTCGAAGGTTATTAAGAGGGTGCTGTTCTGCTATAAACTTAAAGGTTAGGTCCTCTTGAATCGTCTGGCCGGGCTTAATGTATTGCAGGCCACCCAGTGAGCCAACCCAAAGACGGTTTTGACTGTCTTTAAACAGGGTTTGTACACGATTGTTTTTGAGGTCGCTGCTGTTTTTGGTTTGTTTGAACTGATGAGTTTTTTGTGTTTTTGAGTTCCAGGCAGCTAAACCATGACCCCAGGTAGCAGCCCAAATAATATCGTCGTCAATGAGTAACTTAGAAAAGTCAGCCGTTTTTACTGAGGGTAGAACCGCTTCTGTCCAGCGAGAAAACTGATAGCCGTCGTAACGCAGAATTCCGTCGGTATCTGTCGCTAACCACAATAATCCGCTTGTATCCTGTGTTATTTGATATACAGAGGACTGTCTTGCCGCCATATTTTGAGCAACCCGCGAGAACTCTTTATGTTGCTGCATTGGGTTAGCGTTCGCCATTATACTGACAGCGGCAATAATAGTGAAAACAAATAAATACGTTATTGTCTCACTTATATACTTTTTCATAACATCATGCTTTGTAGTTAATCACGGTTGCGAGCTTACGCTAGCCAGTCTATTTTAACAATATACTCAGTCTTTGTTTAACGAGTTAAAGAGGCGATTTCTTTTGAGTTAAAGGATACAGGGTACGCGGCATAGAAAGCTCAGAGTGCAGTTAAAAGAATAAAACTTTCTGTTTACAGTTTATTTACACTTCTTTATATAATAATCTTAGCTTAATGTTTTGTTAGCGTTAACCGTAAGGCAAGATTATAGGCCCACCGTGGATAAAATCAGTTCATCACTTATTAACTTTACATATGCTTCAGTGTTTTTGCTCTCCGTTTCGGCTCTAACAAGCGGTGTGTCTCAGGCTCAGGAGGCCAGTTACTCCGACTGTTCCTATATTGAATTTGACGACGTAGATCCGAGTACCTTGACGCTTCAGGAGCGTATAGCTCTTGAAGAAGCTGCGCTTTTTGCGTCTTTGGATGAGTCAGCCGAGTGTATGGAAGCGGCAACTGCATCGGCCGCCGACAACCTTGCTGAAGCCGCAGCTGGCAGTTCCGGGGCGGGAGGCGCATCGGGTTCAACCGGCTCGAGCGCAGGTGGTGCAACGGGCAGTGAAACACAACAGCAGTCGAGCTCAGCTGTATCGGAAAGCTCCTCAGTGGATACAAAAGATCATAAGCGTGGCAATAGTGGCAGTGGCAGTTCGGCAGTATGTGACGCTGTGAAAGAAGGTATGGCTTCTGCCACAACAGAAGCTGAAAAAGAGCACTTTAAAGGCTTAATGGCCGAATATGGATGTCAATAATTAATGGAAGACAGAACGATGAACACACTAGCTCAACTCAAAAAATTAAAGCGATTTTCAGTCGTTATGACGCTCTCAGCAATGTTTACATTAGCCGGCTGCCAGTCAACACAAACGAATGTTACCAGTGTTGGCCCAAGTTTGAGTGGCCCGGGAAGCTCTAAAGAGTTAGGGAAAGAAGAGCGTAATTACAGTTATAACTCCAATGTTTATCTTAACGTGGCTATTCCGGTTTTCGACCCGGGGTTACCAAAAGATGAATACGGCAATATCGACGATGAAGAGTTGGTTGAGGAAGATATTTGGCCACAGGTACGTCGTTTAGAAGCTAATCGCTTTGCCGTTAATACTCGCGAAGCGCTTTCTGACACTAAGGCGTTTGGCGCGGTTAACGTCACTCCAGATGCGAACGTAAGCGCTGATGTTTATGTGCTGGGAAAAATCAATTACTCAGACACTGAAACGGTTGAAATTGGTGTGCGTGTTATGGATGCCAGTAACCAAATTTGGGGCGAGGAAGAGTTTGAGTTTCGTGTGGGTGAAGGCTTCTACCGCGATGCGTTAAGAAAGGGGGAGAACCCGTACGGACCTATTTTTAAAAGCATTGCGGGTTATGTTTATGACTTGCTAATGAAAAAGTCCGATGAGGAAAAGAAAACCATTCAGGCGGTTTCAGATATGCGCTACGCCACTATGTACAGCCCCGAGGCTTTTGGCGGCTATTTGGGTGAGTCCAGTAACTTTTTCTCGAACCGCTCTACTATTACGCTGACCGGCGCTCCGGCTGAGTCTGACCCTATGTACCAGCGGGTTAACGTTATTAAGGCGAAAGACGAGCAGTTTATCGACTCACTACAGGATAGTTACGACACGTTCTACGCAAGCACGCACGATGCATACCGTACGTATCAGCAGGAAACTCTTCCGGTTGCTATTGATATACGCCGGAAAAAAGAAGAGCGAACGCGTGCGCAGGTTGGTGCTGGTATTTTAGCTACGGCTGCTATTTTGTTGGGTAAAAACTCAGGCTCTACTGCGGGTCAGGTGGCAAGTGCAGCGGCAGGTTTAGGTGCGGTTTACAGCTTAAGCGAAGCAATAAAAACCAACCGTGAATTAGGCACTCAACGTGCGCTGCTTGATGAAATGGGACAAAACCTGGACATAAAAGTAACGCCGCAGGTGGTAGAACTTAATGACCAGAACATTGAATTAACCGGTACTGCGGGTGAGCAATACGCGCAATTACGCGAAAAGCTGAAAGAAATTTATGATCTTGAATCAACACCATTAACTCAGCTTTAATTCACCTAAGGAAAGGTAACGATGTCGTCTGTAGATGAGCAAATAGCAGAAAACCGCGCTAAAAAGAAGAAAATGATAGTAACTGGCGTAATTGCCTCCGTTTTTGCTTGTTTGCTGATTGGCGTTATCGTTACTTTGCTCGCTTATTTTCCGGTTTCGGGTAACACGCCGGTAGTCGCGGAAAAACAAGAGAAAAGCGAGCCGCAGATAAGTTCAGCTAACCAGGGAATAGACAGAAAAGCGCTGCAAACGGCCTTAAATGAGACCAATCAGCGCGTTTCTGAGCTTGTTGCTACCCCGTATATATCGACGTGGCAGCCCGCCAAAGTTGAGGGTTTTCAGGCCGACATAGATCAGGCTTTTAATGACTATGGCGTCAGTAATTACAGCCAGGCGCAAACCACTATTGAGCAACTCAACACGGATATTACAGAGTACCAAAACGCGTTTGAGCAGGCTTATAAACAGGCTTATCAAAACGCAGCAACAGCCTTTGCTGCCGACGATATTGATGAAGCCGCTCAGTTGAATACTCAGGCTTTAAAGGTAAAAGGCGACTATAGTGACGCGCTGGCGTTGCAGAAACGCATAGACACCTACCATGAAGTCGCTGATTTGTATGAACAGGCCAGAGTGGGCGGTGTAGAAGGCAATATAGAGAAGCAACGCGCTGCTTATCAACAAATTCTAAAGCTTGATCCGCAACAGCAGGAAGCCAAGGCAGCCTTAGCGAAAGTGGAACAGCAAATTAAACAACAACGTTTTGCCCGTGCCTTGTCAACGGCGGTCAATGCCATTGATAAAAAAGACTTTGATCGCGCCCAGCAGGCATTAACCAAAGCTTCAGCTATAGACAACAACCGGCCGGAACTGGCAACCCTGCAGGCGCAAATTGACGCTGAACTAAAAAGTCAGGGTGTGAAGTCGTTAGAAAAACGCATTCAGGTGTTTGCCGGTGCCGACGAATGGCAGACGGTACAGATGCTGGCAGAAAAGGGTTTGGTCGATTATCCGGACAGCCGGGTTGTGCAGCAGGCTAAACAAAGCGCGGAAGAAATATTAGCCGCCAGCAGTGCGCTGGATGTTTATATTGAAAGACCGGGCCGGCTTGCTGACAGCAACATTCGCCAAAATGCCGTGAATGCGGTGTCCAAATACAGTGGGCTCACGCAATTGAGCGCAAAGCTGGGTGAAAAAATAAACCAGGTTGAGCAGCTTATTGAAAAGGAAAATCAGCCCATAGATGTGACGATTCGTTCTGACAACCGCACTTATATAAAAGTACTGGGTGTTGGTGTTGTGGGTGAGGTAAGAGAAAAAACCATCCAGTTAAAGCCGGGTAAGTACCAATTAGAAGGCCGCCGCGAAGGCTACCGCTCAACCATTGTCGATGTTGTGGTGGAGAAGTCGGGCACGCCAATTGTTATTAACGTTCAGTGTAACGAACGCGTTTAGCATAATTTAGCGTAGAATAATTAAAAAACAGGAGAGACTTCGTGGCCACACTTGACGAAGCCATTGAGAAAGGACGACGTAAACGACGGTTAATGGCTATTGGCTTCTCGGTCAGTATTCTTGCACTGCTGGTTATTTATTTTGGCTGGCTGTTTTTAACCAAAGGCTACAGTTTTACTGTAAAGCCAGCAGAAGCGGCGCAAACTCAGCGCTTTGCGGTTAATTCCGGTATTGGTTTTTTCATCGACAATAAATATTACGCGGTAGGCTCTGGTGGCCTTGTAGCCGTGTCTGCCGACAAGTACCAAAGCAAAGAAGTGCAGGTAAATGACAACAGCCCTTCAACCATTGAAGTTGAGCTGGAGCCTAAGCCGGCAAAAGTGACGATAACAACAGAGCCGGGCGCAAATAATATTGTCTGGTCAGTTAACGGTGAGCAGCGAGAAACGGCTTCTACCTTTGAGGGTGAATTCGCGCCCGGAACTTATACGGTGTCGGCCTCGCATCCGGCTTACGAACCGGCCTCAGTGGCTATTGAGGCGTTAATAGACGGTAAAGTTGAATATCAACTTCGGCTAACCCCTATTAGTGGCACTATCTCTATTAACTCCAGCCCGGCTGGCGCGTCGGTTACCCTTGACGGTAAAGCGGTTGGGTCAACGCCGGTAACCGTTGCTAAAGTGGGTGGCGACTACCCTGTGGTGGTTAATTACCCGGGGTATGAGCCGGTTACGGATACGGTGTCTTTAACCGTGCGCAACAAAGAACCTAAGCGTAATTACCGTCTTCAGCCGGTACAGGCAACTGTTAATGTTTCGGTCAACCCGAAGGGCGGTGCGTTGCTGGTTAACGGTGCGCCGGCAAAGAATCCAGTTAGCGTTGATGCCAATAAAGAACATGTTATTCGTTACGAAAAGGCCGGCTACATTAAGCAAAGCCGGACAATTAAGCTGGGGCCGGCCGAAAATCAGCAGCTGACCTTTAACTTAGACCTGGAAATGGGCGACGTAGCTTTTACCTCCAACGAACCCAGCGACGTTTACATTAACGGACAAAAGCAGGGCGTAACGCCGCTTCGCACTAAGCTACAGGCTTTACCGTCAGAAGTTGAGTTTCGTAAAACCGGTTATCGTACGGTTAAGCAGGAGTTTCAGCCAAGCAGCGAGCGGTTAGTGAACGTAAAAGCCGAGATGCTGCGAGAATTTGATGCCAGAAGAAAAGAAGGCAAGCCGTTGTTTGTCAGTACTTTGGGCATTGAAATGAACCGTCTGTCGCCGAAAAAATTCACTATGGGCTCGCCGGTTAATGAACCAGGCCGCGGGCGTAATGAGCACCAGGTGAAAGTGGATTTCTCACGTGATGTATGGATATCGCGCCATGAAATTACCGAGGCGCAGTTCGCCGCGTTTAAAGGCTCGGGTAGCAAAACTAAAATGCCGATTACCAATGTGTCCTGGGATGAAGCGGCGTTATTTACCAACTGGCTGAGTGAACAGGAAGGCCTGCAGCCTTTTTATAAAGTTCGTAACAGTAAGGTGGTGGGAACCGATGCGAGCTCGCGTGGTTACCGCTTGCCGACCGAAGCCGAATGGGAATACATAGCCAAAATTAATCGCAGAGCTGACTCCACTATTTATGTATGGGGTAGCCAGGATCACTTGCGTGACAAGCAGGGCAACTTTGCCGATGAGTCCGCAAAAGGTCAGCAAACTTTCATTTTACGCGGCTACAATGACGGCTTTGCCGGTAAAGCACCGGTAGGCAGTTTTAAAGCAGAGCGTGGCGGCTTTTTTGATTTAGACGGCAACGTCAAAGAGTGGGTACACGACAGTTACACTTTAAACCCGCCTGACCTTGACCGGGTTTACACCGATTACCAGGGTGCGGCTCGTGGTAATGGGAATGTGGTAAAAGGTGCGTCTTATAAAACCGGACGCATGAAGAATATTCGTGCCAGCGTTCGCGACGGCGAAAGCGCTTCGGCAGAGGATATCGGCTTTAGAATAGCCCGGTATCATGAGTGATGAGGAGAAACATCATGAAAAAACGCGTGATTTTGGGCGTCATACTGCTGGCTCTGGCCGGCAGCGCGACGGCTTATTTTGTGTCTTTGGATGCACCACAAGACTTCCCCACCAACATTTAACGCCCGGAATGCATAATGTCTAAAAATAATACGCTTTCAATGAGCCCTAACTTTTTTGTCAGTGGTGGTGTGCTACTGGCTATTTTTACCCTGATACATTTGCTGTATGCGGGACTTATTCGCCCGGCGGCCGAAGTGGCAATGGCAGAGAAAGGGACAGAAGCTTTAACTGCATTTTCGGTTATCTTCAAAGATGTTGAACAGCAGGTGTGTATTTCGCTCATGTTGTTCTGTCTGTTCCTTATGTTGTATAAGTTGTGGCGGTTAATTGACGAAGAAGAAATTTATTCGCGCGACTTACTGGAAAGCTACGACAAGTCCGAAGCGCTGGACGTTGATGCCGCATTAAATGACTTAGAAAGCTCGGCTTATAAAGAAACCCCCGCATACAGCACCTGGATTAACTGTATTCGTCGTTTTAAGAACACCAAAAACGTTCAGCACGCAGCTGACACCATCGAGTCGTCGGTAGACAATATTGCCATTCAGTTAGAAAGCGGCAACAACATGATCCGCTACATTATCTGGGCTATTCCGTCTATTGGCTTCGTGGGTACGGTGCGCGGTATTGGCTCGGCGCTGGCGCAGGCCGACAAGGCACTGGATGGTGACATTGCCGGTATGACTGCATCGCTGGGTGTGGCTTTTAACTCAACGCTGGTGGCGCTGTTTATTTCTTTGATTCTGATGTTGTTTATGCACTTGCTGAACAGCCGTCAGGACAAGATGGTTATCCGCACGCAAGAGTCCTGCGAGAAGCACTTGCTGTCTCATTTACACAGTTAATTGAGCGACTCAGATGCGACGACCACGCCAGGCTGGCGACGGCTTTAACTTATCTTTTCTGGATGTCATGGCATGCGGGCTGGGCGCCGTTATCCTTATTTTTATCCTGATAGATTTTAAAGCTTTTACGCCCGACCCTTCAGAAGAAAAAGAAAAGCTTGAGCAGGAGCTGGCGGCGTCAATGGACGAGCAGCAGCGTCTGAAAAAGTCCATAGACGAAATTAATGACAAAATTGCGCTGGAGTCGGCTAAGCAGGAAGACTCTGAACAAGCGAAAAACGACACCACCCAGGATCAAACCAAAGCTTTGCAGGACTTGTCGACTCAGTTGGCTGTTGTCGCCGACCTGGAAAACCAGTTAGCGGCCTTGTCCAAAGAAGTTGAGAAGTCAGCCAACGTTGAGCTTTCGGGTACGGGTGAGCAGAACTTTATCACCGGCATGAAAGTGGAAGGCGAACAAATAGGCATTCTGGTCGATAAAAGCGCCTCTATGATGGGCGATAACTTAATTGACGTGCTGAGCAAACTGGCTTTGAGCGATGGCAAAAAAGTGTCTACCGCTAAGTGGATAAGAACACGGCGGGTTGCTCAGTGGTTACTGGCAAGACTGCCGCAAACCTCAAAAGTGAGTGTGGTGACGTTTTCCAATACGGCAAACCGTTTAGGGCAACGGAACGTTAGCACTGCCTCAGTCAGCGGCTCTATGAATTCTATAGTGAAAGACTTAGGCGCGGTTGTGCCAGAGGGCGGAACCAACCTTCAGCTGGGCATTAGCACGTTATTTGAGACGAATCCGAATATTACCGATGTCTACATTGTAACGGATGGCCTGCCAACATTGGGAGACGGCCTGCCGCTTTCCTGTCGTAATTTTATTTCGACGAAAAAATCTATCTCCTCAGACTGCCGTCAGGCATTGATGGTTGAGACCATCAAGCGCGCTCCTAAAGGTGTTCGTTACAATATTATACTGCTGCCTATAGAAGGTGACCCCTACGCTTCTCCGCTTTACTGGAACTGGTCGCGGGTAAGCGGCGGCACATTCTTATCGCCAGCTCCGGAGTGGCCATAATGAAAAAAATTCAGCGTGCGCCAGTAGAGGTTTTCAACCTGGCCTTTCTGGATATTATTTCCTGTGCTTTTGGTGCGGTGATTATGCTGGTGTTGTTAGCGAAAAACGGTACTGAAGATACCGAGCGTGGGCCAGCTAACCTCAGTACCTTAGTTGCAGAAGTATTGCAGGCGCAGCAGTCGGTTGAGGAATTAAAAGGGGCTTTGTCCGACAAACAGGATGAGCTTAAGGCCGCCGAGCAAAAGACCGCATCAGTCACTGAGCAGGAGAAGAATTTAGAAAGCTCTATTCCGCGGGCACAGAAAACCCTGCAACAATTGCAGGATAAAGCCTCGTCGTTAAGGGCTGAAATACGGCAAGCCACTGCAATGCTAAACACGCCGAACAGCACAGACACACCTGATGATGATGTAGGCGGTATCCCAACTGACGCTGAGTACGTGGTGTTTGTTATTGATAATTCCGGGTCTATGTCGGGAGGCCGCGGCTGGAGCCGGGTTATTAGCGTTGTTAACGACATTATAGAAAGCCATCCGAAAATGAAGGGCTTTCAGATTATGGCCGCCGATGGTGACTTTATGTTCAGCAGTAAAGCCGGTGACTGGTTGCCCGACAGTAAACGGTTCAGACAAATGGCCATGCAGCAAATGCCAAATTTTACCGGCGGTAAAAGTGCGCCTGAGCTGGGTATTTTGAAAGCCATTAATCTTTATAAAAACACCAAGGGTACGACAAGCTTGTATGTTTTTGGTGACGATTATCGGGTAAATAATCTGGATGCGATAGTTAGGCAGATCACCAGTCAAAATCAGGGCGCGGACGGCAAGCCTGTAATGCGCATTCATGGTATCGGCTTTAGCCGCGCAAGTGGTAATGCAGAAACCTTCGCTGCCTTTATGCAGGCTGTTGCTAAACGCAACCGCGGCGCCTTTGTCGGGCTGAATTTTTAGTTTTAAAACTGCCGTTCAGCCCGTGCCGCGTGCAGTTTCTTGTAGCTCTCTATTAAGCGTAAGTGTCTGTCCAGACCTTCCAGTTGCATATTGGTTGGCGTTAGACCGTAGAAGCGTGTAGTACCATTAACAGAGCCTATAACGGCTTCTATGGTCTCTTCGCCATACATGCGGCCTAAGTTGTAGCGGTAGTCATCCAGCTCTAGCTCTTCGTCCAGAGTAATTTCCAGTACGGCTTCAATGGCACGGTAGAATAGCGTGCGCTCAACGGTGTTGTCGTTGAACTGCAGGAACATTTCTACATATTCGAAAGCGTCGTCATGGCGTTGCAGCGCAAGGTAGATAAGCAGTTTTAACTCAAGAATGGTGAGCTGACCCCAAACCGTGTTTTCGTCGAACTCAATACCAATCAGGGTGATAATATCCATGTAGTTATCAAGCTGACTGTCTTCCAGGCGCTCAACTAAGTCTTCTAGCTGCTCATCGGTTAAGCGGTGCAGGTTGAGAATGTCTTCGCGGTATTGCAGAGCAATATTGGTGTTGTCCCAAATAAGGTCTTCCACGGGGTAAACTTCAGAATAACCCGGCACAAGAATACGGCATATCGGTGCGCCTAAATCTTCATGCACGGCTATGTAAGCTTCTTTGCCCATGTCCTGCAAAATACCAAATAGGGTGTCGGCTTCTTCCTGGTTAGAGCCGCTGAAGTCCCATTCAACGAATTCAATGTCAGACTTAGCGCTAAAGAAACGCCAGGACACAACGCCCGATGAATCAATAAAGTGCTCAACAAAGTTATTTGGTTCGGTTACGGCCATGGAATTAAAAGTTGGTGCCGGCAGGTCGTTCAAACCTTCAAAGCTGCGGCCTTGCAATAACTCGGTCAGGCTGCGCTCCAGTGCTACTTCAAAGCTTGGGTGCGCGCCAAAAGAGGCAAAAACACCGCCGGTTCGTGGGTTCATTAAGGTTACACAAGCCACCGGGAACTGCCCGCCCAATGATGCGTCTTTAACCAACACCGGGTAGCCTTGTTCTTCTAAGGCTTTTATTCCTTCAAGAATATTCGGGTACTTGATAAGCACCTCCTGCGGTACATCCGGCAGGGCAATTTCTTCTTCAATAATTTGCTTTTTAACGGCGCGTTCAAAAATTTCCGACAAGCACTGAACCTGTGCTTCGGGCAACGTGTTACCCGCACTCATACCGTTACTTAAATACAGGTTTTCAATTAAGTTCGACGGGAAATAGACCGTCTCGCCGTCGGAATGGCGCACAAACGGCAAGGACACAATGCCGCGGTCAGTGCGGCCTGAGTTAGTATCAATTAAGTGTGAACCACGCAGTTCTCCTTCCGGGTCGTAAAGCTCACGGCAGTATTCATCCAGAATTTCCGTGGGAAGCTCGTCGTTTGTGCCGGGCTTAAACCACTTTTCGTTGGGGTAGTGCACAAACTCAGCGTTTGCTATTTCTTCACCAAAGTACTGGTCGTTATAGAAGAAATTACAGCTTAAGCGTTCAATAAACTCACCCAGCGCGGAGCATAATGCGCTTTCTTTGGTGGCGCCTTTGCCATTGGTAAAGCACATAGGAGAAGCGGCATCGCGAATGTGCAGCGACCACACATGCGGAACAATATTACGCCAGGAGGATATTTCTATCTTCATGCCTAAGTCCGCCAGTATCGCCGTCATATTGGCTATGGTTTGTTCCAGCGGTAAGTCTTTACCTTCAATATAGGTTCGGCTGTCGCTGTCAGGGCGTATGGTCAGTAACGCCTGAGCGTCTTGAGTGATGCTTTCAACCGCTTCGACGTCAAACTCTAAATCGTTTTCGATAACGCGCTTAACGGCGCAACGCTCGGCTGCCCGGATAATGGCTTTGCGGTCTTTCTCGGAAATATCGGCCGGTAACTCAACCTGAATTTTAAACAGCTGCTTATAGCGGTCTTCCGGGTCGACCACGTTATTTTGCGAGACGCGGATATTCTCGGTTGGAATATCGCGGGCGTCGCAATACAAACGAATAAAGTGCGCCGCGCACATAACGGAAGACGCCAGAAAGTAGTCAAAAGGACCGGGGGCAGAACCATCGCCTTTGTACCGAATAGGCTGATCCGAAATAACTGTGAAGTCATCGAATTTCGCCTCAAGGCGCATATTGTCGAGAAAGTTTACATTGATTTCCATTTAAGGGGCACCGCGGTTGATAAGTTGACTGCTGTCAGCGAGCAATAGGTACCATTATCCCATTTTTTTACTTATTGATCATTATCCGCGTGGGTTTCATTAACCTTCCTTTACACTCAAAAACTTTGCCGTTATTAAAAAGTTTCTGTATCATTTACAACATTATAATTACAATCCAGTCCTATAAATGAAAGGTATATTATGAATAAGAAAGGACTCCTTGGTGGCGTCGGTATCGTCATAGTTGCAGGCGCTCTAATTGGCCCTAAATTCGTTGGCCTTCAAGTTGAGGGTGCGTTAAAGCAACACGTTGAAGTGATAAATCAATTACCCGCTTATAACGCTCGTATGGTCTCGTTTGATAGTGGCTGGTTCGGTTCAACTGCAACAATATCGCTGGGCGTAGATTTCGGTTCTATTTACCCGGAAGGGTCAGCACCTGATGACTTGTCTTTTGAAGTGGTTATTGATGTTCAGCACGGTCCGGTTCTGACTCAATTTTCTCCTGGTCTGGGTATGGCCTCGTTTGAAGCTCATGCCAAGGACGATGGGTTACGTGAGTATATTGAATGGGAAGAGAACACGCCTTTTTATCACCTGACTGGTTCAGCAGGTTTTTTTGGTGGTGTTAGTTATGACGATGAAATTGTCGCGTTCAGTTCTAAACCGAATGATGAGCAAACGTCACTGACCTTTACTGGCTATGAAGGTGAAGGTTCCATTTCTTCGGATGAGTTCAGTTACGAAGGAAAACTGGAAGGCGCAGAAGGTCTTATTGAGGGCCAGGCTATCAGCATTGGTGAGTTTGAAATAAGCACTGAAGCTAAAGGCAACATGCTGGAAATTGTGAAGGGCGAGCTTTATGAAGGCGAAATGTCTATGAAGCTTGATAAAATCATTGTAGGCCAGCCGGATGATGTCGACCTGTTTGAATTGAAAGATCTTGGAATTGAATTCGTTAGTTATTTCAGCGACGACAAAGAAAGCATGAATATTGATATGAACTATTCTGTAGAGTCGCTGAAAGCCGAAGACTTTGACCTTGACGATCTGAAGTTAAAGATGGCTTTTAATAACATCGATTCTGAGTTCTTGCTTGCTTATAACCAAATGATGCAAAAGATTTATGACCAGAACCCCGACGAAATAGAAGTTGCGACGCAAAAGCTGGTAAAGGAAAACCTACCTAAGTTACTGCAGGCAGAGCCTGAGTTCGTTATTAGTGAATTTAGCGGGAAAATGGAGCCGGGCGAATTTAAAGGTGACCTAAGCGCTAAATTGGCGGGTGTAAACCAAATGCCGGACAATATGGAAGACACGCAATTCTGGCTTTCCAGCCTGATTGTTGACTCATCTATTGCTATTGATAAGCCGTTGTTGAAATGGGTCGCTGAACAGCAGATGTTGTCAACAATGCGTATGCAAATGCCTGGTGCCGATGAAGCTGAACTGCAGAAAATGGCTGAACAACAAGCACCAATGATGATTGATATGTACATACAACAAGGTTTGCTGAAGGAAGAAGATGACGAGTACCGCAGCGAATTCCAGATGGAAAACGGTGAAGGTGTACTGAACGGTCAGAAAATTCCAATCGCGAAAATGATGTAATTATTGTTTGGTGATAAAAAGATGGTAATGAAAAGCCTCAGCCGAATACATCGGCTGAGGCTTTTTTGTTTCAGGTTACGGTATTACGACTTTGCCAACGAGAATCGAGATGTTCTTTGGCTTCAATAACTTGCCGCAACTGCTCAACGGCCTTCCAGATATCTTCAAAGCTGTTATAAAGAGGGGTAAACCCAAAGCGGATATAATTAGGGGCACGAAAGTCAGCTATTACGCCTCTTTGAATAAGTGCCTGACATAACCCATAAGCGTGCTCGTAACGATACGACAACTGACTGCCTCGCTGTTCACGTTGCTGTGGAGAAATAAGCTGTAGGCTGCTACCCAGTGCCGCGTCTTCTAATAATTGATGAAAAACCTCAGCCAGCTGTAAAGACTTTTCTCTTAACTTTTCCAGGTCCACATTCTCAAAAGCTTCGAGCGCCGAGTCGATCGCGGCCATAGCGAGAATGGAAGGAGTGCCGGTTAGCATTTGTTGAATGCCGGTAGCGGGCTCGTAGTCTGGTGTGAAATCAAACGGGCGGGCATGTCCGAACCAGCCGCTTAAAGGCTGACTCATATTCTGATGATGGCGTTTTGCGGCATAAATAAAGGCTGGCGCGCCGGGGCCGCCATTTAGGTATTTATAAGTACAGCCAACCGCAAAGTCTGCTTCCCAGTCATCCAGGTGCACGGGCATTGCCCCTGCACTGTGGGCTAAATCCAGAATAACCAGGGCTCCGTGGCTGTGTGCGCTGGTAATAAGTTGTTTAGCGTCAAGCCGTCTTCCGGTTCTGAAATTCACTTCAGTTGCTAAAACTATTGCGGTTTTATCGTCAATCTGTTGCTCCAGCTCGTTTTCATCAACCAGCTTTAGCTGACAACGGTGTTCACCAACAAACTGTGAAATTCCCTGCACCATGTATAAGTCTGTCGGGAAGTTGTCTTTGGTGGATAGCACTATGTTGCGCTCAGAGTCATGGCTTTGAGCCAGTGACAGTGCCGCTGCCAGCGCCTTAAATAAATTCACCGATATTGAGTCACAGCAAATAGTCTGCTCTGGTGCTGCGCCTATCAGGCGGGCAATTTTTTCGCCGACATGTTGCGGCAAATTAATCCAGTTATGCTCGTTCCAGCTACTGATAAGATCCTGCGACCACTGCTGCTGGATAACCTGCTGTAAGCGGGTTGCCGTTGCTTTGGTCATGGCACCCAACGAGTTACCATCCAGATAAACCTTATTAACCGGCAACTGAAATTGTTTACGGTGCCGGGCAAAGGGGTCAATGTTGTCGAGTTCTCTTATGTCAGTGAGGTTCATGGTTTTAGCTCTTTGTTCAGTCGCTGAATAATGGCTTCCCACGCGGAGGAATTCGGGTGTATCAAATCAAAATGACCTGCGCCTTCTAGTTGTTCTTTTTTTACGTTGATATCAGCGGTTTGGCTCATGGGGACAATTTTGTCTTTGGTACCCTGCATCAGCCAAGTGTTGGCGTGGAGCTTTTGTGCTGTTGGGCTGGCAGCACGATAGTCTTCTTCGCTGGTGTAAGCTGTTTTCATTAAGTTGCTGGCGGCGCGGTTACAACTGCCTTGCGCCTGAGTGTAACTGACCATATTAGTAATGGCGGCCAGACCAATAACTGCGTTTATACTTTCAGCCGAGGGCGTATTCCGGGTGGTAGCCAGAAGTGCGAGGTGTCCACCGGCAGAGTGGCCCATAACCGCTACCGGCTGGTTATTGAGCTTTTGCTGTATAAAGCGAATTGCGGTTTTCACGTCATTGAGACTCGCTGGCCACTCTCCGCCTTGCTCGCCCAAACGGCGATATTCAACAGACCAGACATTAAAACCCGCTTTTCTCATTGCGCTGCTTGCCGGGTTGGTGTGAGTAATATCGTATTCTTTTAGCCAGCAACCACCGTGAATAAAAATCACATTTGCGGCCGTGCCTGACTGCTTTGGTGCATTCCAGTACTGAATAAACTGGGAGGGGTGAGACCCGTAACTGTAGCTGTTATCGGAGCTGCCGGAAGGCAGTTCGAGCACTGACTGGAAAGACACTTGCTGCAAAGAGTTGTCACCAGCAGAGGCATGAGAATAAGTCAGGCAGAAAATAATAAGCCCGCAGACTGCCAGTTTTGGAGGAAGCTTTATCAAGTAATACCACCCGCTTTAATGTTTTTAAATATAAAGGACTAGAGACCATACAAGTATTTATAAGGCGGCTCAACAAAATTGACAGATTAGCAACAAATGCGTCATTTATTCGTCATCGTATCGTCAACTGACCTCAGTACATTAGCCCGGCGTTAACGCGTTAACCACTCACATTAAGGTTTTAAGGGTTATGACTACTTATAAGAAAACATCGGCATTACCGTTCCCAATAAATAAAGTATTAAACTCTGTTGTTGCTGCGCTTTGTGCGTTAAGTGCGCCGGTTGCTTTTGCGCAACAGGACACCTCAGATGAACTTGAGCGAATTGAAGTGACTGCACAAAAGCGTGTGCAGTCTATTAATGATGTGCCTGCCAGTATCAGTGCGTTTGAAGGAAGCCGTCTGGACGAGCTGGGCTTAAACGAACTGGATATGATTTCCGATCTGACTCCGGGTTTGGTTATTCAGGAACAAAGCCCGAACAACCCTGGTTTTGTTATTCGTGGCATTACCTCGGACAGCGGTTCGGCTCAGGCATCTCCGCGGGTGTCGGTTTATTACAACGGAGTGGATGTCTCACGCTCACGTGGCTCCTACTTTGAACTGTTTGATATAGAGCGTGTTGAGGTGGTTAAAGGCCCGCAGGCAACGTTATTTGGTACGGCTGCATCGGTTGGCGCCATTAGTGTCATAACTCGTAAGCCAGAGCCTGGCTTCTCCGCCGAGCTAAGCGCTGGTGCAGGAAATGAATCTCAGAAACGACTGGGTGGTTTCATTAATGGTGGTAGCGAGTTAGTCAGTGGACGGCTGGCGTTCAGTTACCGCGAACGCGACGGGTTTATTGAGAACATTGCGCCGGGTCAGGACGACATGAACGGTATTGACAGGCAAGCCTTGCGTGGTTCTCTTCGCTTTCAGCCCAGCGATGCGGTGACCGCTGACTTAATTTACAGCTATGAGAAAAACGAAGATACCGGAACCTCCTTTAAGAATGGCATTTTCGCGCCGACCGGCGGCGACACCAGCCCCTACAGTTTTGTTGAAATGACAGGTAGCCCTTACTCGGCCTCGGTATTAGGCCGTGAAAAGCTGGGTCTGGACAGAACCGTCGATGACATTAATTTAACCGTAGACTGGACTATTAGCCCGCGCTTAAGCTTTACCTCGGTGAGTGGTTATCGCAGCTTCGACTCACTGGAAGTGTTCGACGCAGACGGCACCCAGGCATGGTTCCTGGAGTTTGGGGAAGATGCAGAAGGTGACCAGTTCAGTCAGGAGTTTCGTTTTAACTATGCCGGCGATAACCTCTTAATGCTGTGGGGTATCAATTACTTCACAGAAGACGGCAGCCAGCGTGTACCCTTTAGCACCGAAGAATCTATTTTCCTGAACTGCGCCGGGGCTTTACCCAGTGGTTTGCCTTGTATTAATGCTGACGGTTCGGTTAACCAGCTAACGCCGGTATTAACGGGTGGCGCTTTGCAGGAAATTCCATACGCAGGCGAGTTTACAAACTTTGGTGACAATGAGTCCTGGTCGGCTTTTGTCGATTTTACTTACCAGTTAAACGATAAGACCGAAGTTGCTGCGGGTATCCGCTATGTTTCAGAAGATCGTGAAAGTGGCTTTGCTGCGACCATGCCGAACAGCCAATTGCTGCCTTTGCTGGGCCTTCCAACACAAACCTTGTTGCCGACTGTTTCAACTGACGGCGAGGTATTTTCTGCAAGCAACAGTTCAGACGCCTGGTTACCTCGCTTTAATATTCTTTATAAGTTGAACGACAATAACAATTGGTTCGCTACAATTTCAAAAGGCCGGCGCTCTGAAGTTGTTGATGTGAGCTCGACTCTTGATGCAGACGGTGAAGCCGTGGGTGATTTTGGTTTAATTCCGGCGGAAGTTATCTGGAATTATGAAACCGGTCTTAAAGGAAACTTAACTGAAAACCGTGTACGTTATTCTGCGTCTGTGTTTTATCAGGACTATTCAGACTTTCAGGTAACGCTGCAGGACGATTCGGGCAACTTTTACACCGCAAACGCAGGCTCTGCGACGAACTTTGGTGTCGAATCTGAAATTAATGCGAATTTAGGCGCAGGCATTGAGCTGTTTGGACACCTGGCGTATCTGGATGCGAAAATTGATGACGACAGCACCAACGGCAGTTTAGCCGGCAACCGCTTCCGTCTTCAGCCTGAATGGACTTCAAGCCTTGGGGTTATATACGAGGCGGCGCTTTCCAGCCAATACGCATTGCGTGGCTCTGTAGTCGGCACCTATCGGTCTGAAGTGTTCTTTGAGCCAGAAAATGCGCCGGTAGCGGGTCTCGATATTAGCCAGGATTCAGTCTCTTTAGTGAATGCGTCGCTGGGTCTTTATAATGACTCTGCCGACTGGAGTCTGGCGTTGAAAGCAACCAACTTATTCGACAAAGAATACCTGGTTGATGCCGGGAATACGGGCGGAAGCTTTGGTAACCCAACCTTTATTTCTGGTCCACCGCGTTTGTTTTATTTAGAGTTTACCAAGAAGTTTGGCATGTAAAACTGTGCTAAAACGAGAAAAGGGAACCTGTGTCATGGTTCCCTTTTTTATTTTACGAGCTAGAAACTAACTTCCCGTATAGCGCGCTCTGTGCTTATTCACTACCCGATAGTCTTTGCTGCGAATCGTGTCCACGAATACCCATTCCGCTTCTACCGCGTCCTCGGATGCAAAGAGGTTCATATAACCGCGCTGATGCAGGTTCGTATATTTTAAGTCTTCTATAAGCGTAGGAAGTGCTTTTGCCAGCTGTTCTGCAGTTTTTGTGTCCAGGCTTAAATAAGCTTCCATTCCCGGAGATGATACCGAAGACGTGGCAAACTCCATCCCAATGTGAGCTCCATCTGAACTACGCAGTTCGCTGTGCCACGCGTTATGGGTGTCACCGGCAATAACCACCAGTTGTTTATTGGCTTTTTGCGCCGCCCGGTAGAGCATTTCACGTTCAATGGGGTAACCGTCCCATGCATCAAGGTTATAGGGAGTAACCTGAGTGACCATTGCCTTTTGCTGGGCTGTTAACTCTTCGCCGTTCTGCAGGCGCTTTTTAAGCTCTGCTATTTGTAACAGTAGTGGTGTGACTTTACTGCGGTCATCTGCCGCGAATGCGGCCGCAGGAAAGTTCATTTTCCCCATAAGCAATTGTTGACCTAAAACTTGCCAGCGCGCTGAGCTGTTATTCAGTTTATTAACCAGCCACTGTAACTGCTTTTTGCCCATGATGCTGCGGTCAGAAGACATGTCCAGCTGGAATTTTTGGGTATTGAACTGACCGCTTTCTGCATCGCGGTAGTCGTCATAATTCAGCTGTTTATCACGTCCGATAACGCGGGTATCCAGCATGATCAAATCAACTAAGTCACCGAATTTGAAATCACGATAAATAGTGAGGTTGGCTTCGCCCTGTGGCGGACGAATAGGCAGCCACTCATAGTACGCCTGAACCGCGGCTGCGCGTCTTTCAATAAAGCTGCCTTCATCTTCCTGGTGGTTTTCTGCACCGTTTTTCCAGGTGTCATTGCTAATTTCATGGTCATCCCACACGGTAATAAAAGGGGCATGTGCGTGCAGTGCCTGTAACCCTTCGTCGGTGCGGTAAAGCGCGTAGCGGCGACGATAATCAGTCAGGGTAAAAAGTTCTGTATTATTGTTGTCGGGTAAGCCGCGGCCAATTTCTTGCGAACCTTGGGTGGCGTAACCGCCTGCGCCATACTCGTAAATGTAGTCACCTAAATGAATGACCGCATCAATAGAATCGTCCTTTGCTGCTTCGGAGTATGGGTTAAAGTAACCGGCGGGGTAGTTAGAGCAGGAGAAAACCGCAAACTTCAGCGGTTTTAAGCCAGATTCAGGAAGCGTTTGCGTTTTGCCAGAGGGGCTTTTGCTGTTCTTACCTAAAAAACGATAGTAGTAACGCTGGTTTGGCGATAATTGAGTAACGTCGACTTTAACTGTGTAGTCTCTGCTGGCGCTTGTTGTGGCTGTTCCAGAACGAATGATACTTGAAAAGTTTTCATCGGCGGCCAGTTCCCAGCCCAGCGTTACTTGTTTTTCTGTACTATTTTCCGGCACGGCGCGCGTCCACAACAAAATGGCGTTTGAAGTTGGATCGCCACTGGCTACGCCATGGTCAAACTTGACGGAGCTGCGCTCACTGGTTTTGCCAACACTTGCACAGCCCTGTAATGCGGTTGATACGGTGACTGCTGCGCCCGTTGCTGCAAATAGCTTTAAAAAGTCACGTCGGTTAAATTGCTTCACTGTTTTACTCCATGCATTTTTCCCAGAGTAAAAGAAATTACTCCGTAAACATGAAGACTTAATGACAGTAAAGTGTTAGTTCAGTCTTAACTTATTCATCATCACTTTTGGGTTTAAGCTCCAGCGCTTGTACCGCTGAACGAACGTCCTGCCCTGAGGTTTCCTGAAAAACCTGTAAGTCAAATTGTGGCAGTATGGCAAACAAGTGATCAAAAATGTCGGACTGAATACCTTCGTAGATTTCCCACGCGGTATCGTTACTAAAGCAGTACACTTCAATGGGCAAACCCTGAGGCCCCGGGTTTAACTGACGAACCATCAGTGTCATTCCTTCGTGTATGTCGGGTCGCTGCTTGAGGTACTGTTTCACGTAGGCGCGAAAGGTACCAATATTGGTTACCTGACGTCCGTTTATAGGGTCGAAGCCTTTCTTTTCCAGACCCGCGTTCCATTCAGATATATCTTTTTCTTTTTGTTCCAGATAATCGCTAAGTAGCGAGAAACGTTTCAGCTTTTTCTTCTGCTCAGCGGACAAAAAGTGAATACTGTTCTGGTCAATGTATAACGCTCGTTTTATACGGCGTCCACCGCTTTCCTGCATGCCCCGCCAGTTTTTAAACGACTCGGAAATAAGACGTTTGGTGGGAATGTTCGTAATGGTTTTATCCCAGTTTTGAACCCTAACCGTATGCAGTGCCACATCAATGACATCGCCGTCAGCGTTTAACTGGGGCATTTCAATCCAGTCGCCGACACGAAGCATGTCATTAGATGAGAGCTGAATACTGGCAACCAGTGACAGAATGGTGTCCTGAAATACCAGCATGGCAACCGCACCCATGGCACCAATTCCTGATAGCAGAATAACCGGAGAGCGGTCCAGCAATGAGGCAATAATGAGAATAGTCGCCACCACATAGACCACTATCTTCGCAATTTGCAGATAACCCTTTATTGGCTTTGTATGCGCGTCAGGCTGCCGACTGTATATTTCGTTAACGCTAGTCATGGCCGCGCTAAACGAACGCGCCAGAGTCAGGATGAGGTACGCAATACTGATGTTGCGTATGATGGTGGTGGCGGTTTCCGGTAAGTCTGGTACCAGATAAATACCGCCGGACAGCACTAACGCAGGAACAACCTGAGCCAGGCGGCTGACAATAACGCGAATGCCTATACCCGGGTCACTGCCTAACTGGGTTTGAGACAGCAGGCGGGAAATACCACGCAGTAAAACGTGTTTGGTCACAAGCTGAGACAACCAAACCGCTATAACAAGGAAAAAGCAGGCTCCAATTGTGTAGGCCCAGGGTTGGGTTGCCGCCCAATCATGAAACCACTGCGGGTAATCCAGTTCCATCATAATTTTTGTTCCACCGCTGCTTTTAAGTCCTTTCTAAAGCCCAACATAAATACGACTTCTGCTACGACGAATAAGGGGCCAATGGCTAAGCCCATAATATCATCAACGAAAGCCGGTTTGCGGCCTTCAAAATAATGGCCGATAAATTGAAATACCCAGCCGACAACAAACAGACCAATGCTCCAGCTAAGCCATAAGCTGGTTGGTAATGCGGCTATGTCGCGGCCAACTGACAGCGACAGCCATAGCAAAATGGTCATGAGCAAACCTAACTTGATATCCAGACGGATATAAAAAATAACCGCCGCCAGAACAACTAAGTTGGCGGGGGTAATCAAAAAGTAGTCCAAGGGTAGCGCAGGCCGTGATAATAAACTAATGATGCCGACAACAATCAGCGGAATACCGACAATATGAGTCATTACATTCTTACGGTTCCGATGATAAGCCGCATACTGTGCCAGGTGCTCAACGATGGTTTTCATAGTCTGTGCCGCTTGGTAACAAAATAGAGGCTTAGATTGCTACGCACATGGCTTGATGTCAATGGAGCTCAATGCTTTCAGGCTTTTATTTTTCTATTGCTCAGCAGTTAACTTACCGCTAACCTAAAGCCTTTATTTTTTATAGGCATATAGAGTAGGGGAAGTTCGGTGGCGTTTGATTACGGTTCGATTGATCTTGGATTAAAAAATCCGTTTAAAACAGAGGGCTTGGTAACCAGTATTCGTGGGGTTGTGCAATCGCTGTTTGGTGTATATTTGCTGGTAGCAGGTGCTGGTTCCGTAAAGCAAGATCCGATTATGGGGTGGGTGCTGGCTATTTTCGGTATTTCGCTTCTGGCAGTCGGCATTAAAGTACTGAGCGGCGGCATTATGGCAATGCTGCGTTACTTTGTTGGTCGTAATCACCCTACGTCACTGGCCCCTAACTATAGTAAGTCTGAGCGTAGTACCGCTCAGGAAGAGTCGCGTTATGTTGCTTATAACGATCAGGCTCTGGAAGAAATGCTTATGGGCCGCAAAAACAGCACCTTTATAGAGCCCAAAGGCTTACTGGCGAGAATAGCTCACACGGTATTTCCCAAGTTACTGTTTATGCCTTATCCCATTCGTAATATGGCGCAACGCCTGTTAGGCGCCTGGGTGCGTACTCTTACGGCAATGGTTGCGTTTGGCTTTGCTGCCTTTGTGTCCCTGGCTGGTTTTGCCGGAGATGCAGGCGTGCTGGCTTTCCCTGTCTACACTGTTTTATTGACGCTTTACATCATGCACGTATGGAAGGCCGCTGGTAAGGCGATATCCCGTGGTGCGGAGCAGACTATCGATTCTATGGGCAGCGGCGACCTGGTCAAGATTATTGCTTTCGCCTTGTTATTGCCTGTTGTGGTAGGGCTGGTAGTGAGCTGGTGGATGGCTGCAACAGACGTAACGGCGGCAACGGTTGAGCAGTATTATGCAGCGTTGCCGGACTTTCATGCAGGTTGGTACTTATTTGGTATTTTTGTTGGCGCTTTAGTTTGCACGGCTGTCACTGTGGTGTTGCTAAAAAGACGTTTGGCTCATGCGAATCCGGTTTCTGAAGTCTCTGAATTACGGGAAAACTGGCAGGAGTCGGTGCACCCTAAAGAGATTTTTATCAACCTGGACAATCTGGTCATGGCAAACCGTCGTTATCGCGAAGTGCCAAACCGTGTGTATCGTGAATTGGATCCTAACTTGCAGGAACACGTTGACGGCAAAGGTGCCTTTAGCGGGGAGATGATTCAGGAAATTCAGCCTCAGGTAAAACCTATGGGACTGGGCGGGTTATTTGATAAATCGCGCTTGGTCAGCTTGTTGCTGGGTAATAGCTTGTTCATTATCGGTGTGGTTTTTACGTTTTTCTTAGCCTATGCAGCAGTCGATGTGGTCAAACTTCTTGATAGCATGAACTATAGGCTGACTGAAGAGACTCCCTATAGCGACTTAATGACCTTAGCAGGCGTAGTCATGACTGCCGTTCATTTTTATCTTATTGGCTATGTCCTGCGGGCATTTGCGGGTTTAGCCGCTAATATCGCGCATCTTTTTTATGCGGAAATTCAGTTTGAATCCATGCTTATTTACTTTAAGTGCGAAGGAACCTTTACTGAGTCTAAAATTTCAACCGGTACCGGTATTCACGACAGTACTCGCTCAGAGAATACGCTCGTTCGCAGTAGTATTACTCCCTGGGTTATCGTGTCACGTATTGTGTCGACAACTTTTGCTGCAACCGGAATGAAAAATCTGGAGCATCCGCGACATATTCTGGAAATGCATAAATCGGATGACGAAATGGCGTCTATCCGTAAGGATGTTATCGACTTCCTGAAAGACCGCGAGTCTATTGCTTCTATAACCAGTAATCGCGATTTGGGCAATGCCTCACAGATACATCAGTTAAATGAGCAGACCCGCGCCATTCCAACAGACCAGGACAGACTGCAGCAATCGCAGTCGAAGACTTCTGATGAAGAGGCCGCTGGTTACCTTCGTCAGCAGGAAGAATTGGGCTCAGACAACGACTCTGATACCGACAAAAATCGTTAATTTCCAACCTTAAAAACCGCAGGCGGGTGCGTTGCCCGTCTGCACCTGCTACCAAGGTCGTAGTGCAGCACCATAAAGTTTCATGGAAACTGTTCGATAATTATACATGGTACGTTGCGTTTTTTACGCCTTACGGAAGCAGATAAATGTCCACAGTTGATGTGAAACCTCCTTTATTGATAACGGCTTTGGCAATAGCCGCCGGTGTCCTTGTCCTTGCTTTTGTGCCCTGGTTGTGGCTGCAGTTATGTCTGCAAAGCTTATTATTTATTGCCCTGAGCTGGTTTTATGCCCGTTATTTTAGCGCCGCCGGAATAGCGGATGATGAAGAGCCCTCTGAGGGAGAGGGCACGGATCAGCTGGCCGAAAACTCCGGTAAAAATGCAATAGCAACGGCAGAGCTTAGTTTTGCGATAAGCCGTTTTAAAACCGTTTTGGCGGATATTGTCGAGCGTTTGAAAGAGAGTGTGGATAACTCGTCACGAGTGAGCGAACGGGCGAAGGGAATAGAAAGCTTTTCATCGGAAGTGGCTGTTGCTGCAGAGCAAACCAAGCAGATAAGCCACGAAGGCCGCGAGAGAATAAAGCAACTCACTCAGAAGATAGCTCTGGTAGTGGCGGACAGCCGAGAAAGTGCGGAAGCGGTCAGAGGTCTGCAGGCTAAAGCCGATGATATTCGTAAAGTGACCCAGGTTATTGACAGTATTGCAGAGCAAACCAACTTGCTGGCGCTGAATGCATCGATAGAGTCGGCGCGTGCCGGTGAACATGGTCGTGGCTTTGCGGTTGTAGCCGATGAAGTCAGAACGCTGGCCGGACGAACTTCGGATGCAACCGTAGAAGTGAGTAATTTGGTGGAAGCGATTCATAATGAAACCACGGTTGCGGTCAATAATATTGAACAACTGTCAAAGCACATTGAACAGCAGTCGGAAACAACCGAGGGCATTGTTGAACAACTGGCCAGCATTGTAGAACAAGCCGAAACCGTGGAGCAGCAACTGCAAAAAATTACCGGATTAATGGGTGAGAACGCAGAGGATCTTTCCCGTAATGGTGAGCTTCTGCATTCTGTAAACTCAGACTTATCTGAACAATACCAGCAACTGGATGACGTAAGCGGGCAGGCCGAGCAACTGGAATTGCAGTCGGAGCAATTGTTCGCGCACCTGGTTGAAAATGATGCCGATGCTGAACATAAAGTGATTTACCAAGCCGCAACGGACGCCGCTGAACAACTAGGCCAACGTTTGGAGCAGGCTGTTGAAAAAGGCGAGCTGACGTCCACTCAACTGTTCTCCCGTGATTATCAAGCGGTTCCCGGAACCGAGCCGGTAAAATACAAGACACCATACACGGAGTTTTTCGAGAGTATATTACCCGCTATTCAGGAGCCTACTCTGAAACGACATGAACACATTATTTACGCTATAGCCACTGACCCGAAAGGCTATGTAGCGCGGCACAACGACGCGTTTAATAAACCGTTAACAGGTGACCCGAAGAAAGACCTGGTCGGCAACCGTTCGCGTCGGCTATTTAATGACAAAACCGGGGCACGTTGCGGAGCTCACACGCAAACGTTATTGTTACAGACCTATAAGCGCGATACCGGCGAGGTTATGCACGACTTATCGGTACCCGTTTATGTAAATGGAAAACATTGGGGCGGCTTCCGTATCGGCTACAAGCCGCTGTAGCCTGACATTCATGTCAGGTGAGATATAGTTCCTGACGTAAACGTCAGGCTACAAAGCACCAAGCGAGAATAGGCAACTGAGCAGTATGTCACACGATACCATTGCAATGAATAAAGAGCGGCAGGACTTAAGTGGCCTGGAGGCTGTCTGGTTATTTGGTTATGGCTCACTGATTTATAAAGTCGACTTTCCGTATCTGGAACGGGCGGCTGCCTCAATACAAGGTTGGTCACGACGTTTCTGGCAAGGGTCGCACGACCATCGAGGCACACCAGAAGCTCCGGGCAGGGTACTGACTTTAACAGAAACTCCGGGTGAAGAATGCACGGGAATGGCCTACAAAGTCTCACCCGATGTGTTCGAGCATTTAGATCATCGTGAAAAAAACGGTTATTTAAGATTTACTACGCCGATGAGTTTTCGTGACGGCAGCCAACAAGAAGGCCTTGTTTATATTGCGACAGAAGACAATGAAGCGTTTCTTGGTGAGGCTACGGCGTCGGAAATTGCCAGCCATATCGCTCGTTCGTCCGGCCCCAGCGGGCCCAATGCCGAATACCTGGTCAAGTTGCAGTTGGCGCTACAGCAACTGGGCGTCAACGACCCTCATATTACTGAGGTTTATGAGGCCTTAATGGCAGACCGGGCTAGTTAGTATCCTGAGTAAATACGGTGTCGGCGGTTTGCGGTAACATGTAAAGCTTACCCTGCCAGTAGTGGCAACCAAATTCGGCGAGTGTATCTAACTGTGCTTGGTTTTCTACGCCTACCGCTTGTACTTCCAACCCCAGCTCTGAGGTCATGCGAATAACCGCACGCACCAAATTGCGCGAGCGTTCGTTAGTATCAAGATCGCGAATAAACTCTCTTTCTATTTTAATTTTGCTCACCGGCATGGTTTTCAAATGCAGCATACTGGCAACACCTTTACCGAACCGGTCAATAACCAGAGTTATACCAAGCTGATGTAACTTCTCAATAATTTCCAGAGTGTGCGGCAGGGGTTCTTGTAAGCTGCTTTCACTTAAATCAAATTCCAGTTTTGCCGCTAGCTTTGGGGTCTTTTTAACAAACTGGCTGACTGTCTGATAAAGCTTCTGTGAAATTTGCTCGGTTGCCAAATTAATACCGATTTTTCCCGGAACGGTGTCTTGCTCCTGCCAGAGATCAATTTGCTCGATAACCTGTTCAACCACCCATACTCCCAGGGTGTCCAGCATGCCATTGGCATCAAATTGTGGCAGGAACTGGTCGGGTTTTAATGAGCCAAGGTCGGGGTGCTCCCAGCGCAGCAGAGCCTCAACGCCGACCACCTGATGCTGCATGTTAAGCACGGGTTGATACACCAACTGCATTTGCCCGGTTTGCAACACACTGCGGACGTCTTCTTCTAATTGAATTTCATCGTAAGAGCGGGTTTCCAGCTCTTGTTTAAAGTAAGTGCTGCTCTCATTGTGCTCGTCTTTAGCAGAGTTCATTGCCAAATTGGCCTGAGCCAGAAGCTTTTCGGCATCGTAGCCGTCGAGTGGGTAAACGCTGGCGCCAATGCTGGCTGCCAGTTGCACCTGCCGCTGGCTGTCCGACAATATGAATGGCGGTTCGTACGCGGCCTGAATTTCCAAAATAATGTTCTGAATATCGATGTATTCAACAATATGATTCAAAACGACGGCAAATTCATCACCACCGAGGTTATAAAGTTTGGTACCGAAGGGAACGGCTTTTTTCAGTCTAAGCGCCAGGCGCTGTAAAATTTTATCGCCAATATGATGGCCATACTGGTCATTCACCTGATGGAAATGATTAACGTTCATTACAATGACGGCAGCCAATCTGTCGCTGGGCAATTCATCTAATAAGCGGGTTAAATCCAGTGCCAGCGAGTTGCTGTTAGGTAAACCGGTTAAGTCGTTAAAAAAGGCCAGCTTTTGCAATTGCCGCTGCTGCAATTTCATTCGGGTGACATCGCTTAAGGTCGCAATGTAGGCCGCTTCCCCTGGGAAACTAGCCGGGGCTTCACGAACGGTTAAAATGGCAGAGTAACGCTGTTTATCTATATCGCGACCCACTATCAAAATACTCTGGTTACAGGGGAAGCCTCCGTCAATATCATCAATTTCCGTTGCTGATAGGAGTTCCTCGAGTCTTGAATTCAGACAGGCTGATTCGTTCAAGCCGGAAATGTCGGTAAATGGTGTATCAATCGCTATTACCCGACGGCGCCCGTCCAAAAGCGCAATGCCTGACAACACGTCATGCTCTGAGTTCTTCCCGGAATTAATGCTGGTGGTATCATAGTAGTCGGCAGAAATATTCGTCCAGGATCCCTGAAAGCGCAGCGGTTTCTGACTGCTACGGCGAACTTCGTCTCTAACCCAAACGTAATGCCCCTGTTGGTGACGAAAGCGATATTCACAAACAAATTGTTCTTCTTCAAAGCCGCGTAAAGCTGTTTTCTTTACTGTTTTTACGTCGTTAGGATGAATGTTGTTCAGCCACCAGCCCGGAGCCACTACCTCTTCTGTTGAGTATCCCAGAATGCGTTCGCAGTTTGTGCTTACCCAGTCGACGCAGAAACCACCAGAATCGAGAGCCCTAAGCTCATAGTGTACGGTTGGGCTGTTGCCGAGATAGCTATGCAGTAACTCACGAGACTTTTTAAACCGTAAGAACCAAATGCGGCGAATAAAGAAAAACAGAAAAACGACGGATAATGCGACAAATGCCCAGGGTTCCCATTGAATTAAGGTGGTTTTTATGTCGGCTTCTACCGGTAGCTTAGGAATTAGGGCGTTAGTGCTTATTTCCCAGACAATAGCAGCAATAATATAGCTGAGCGCCAAAACAACTTCCGGCCGTTTGAAAAAGCGTTTGTGCGACGCTCTGTGCAGTGTTAACTCTCTTTCATCTCTCATTATCGTATCCGTGCCCAGGGTATCTCTGATTTCTTCAATGACTTACTGAGAATAGAGCCTTGTAATTCTTCACACCCTATTTGCTTTAACAGTAGCAGCTTGGCGCGATCATTGATGCCCGTGGCTATGGTTGTTAAACCTCGGGCTCTGGCCATTTTGACCATAGAGGCTAACTCTCGTTTTTGATCGCTGTGAGACGTGGCTTTTTGCACTAATTCCTCAGACAGTTTTACCGCATCTACAGGCAGCACAAAAAGTGACTGTATAGTGGAGCGGCCTTCCCCAAAATGCGAGGCAATAACATTACAGCCAATGCTGCGTAGACGTTCCAGATAGCGTTTCGATTTGTCGGAAAGTGACATTAAGGCTCGTTCACTGACCTCGATATTAATATTTTGTGCTGGAAATTTGGTTTCCTGCAGCTCGTGCGCTAACACATTAAGTACAAGCGGGTCGACAATGTCATTAATGGTCACGTTAATAGCGACGCGTACAGTCACTTTTTGTTTTTGCCATACCCGCAGGTCTTTAAATGTGCGTTGAATAATCCATGACGTAAATTGCTGAGTTAAAGAAGCCTCTTCTATCATTGGCTTAAATTCTTCTAAACTCATACTCCCCCGCTTGGGGTGCACCCACTTGGCTGAAACTTCCAGTACCGAAAAGTAGCCTGAATTGGTGTTCAGGCGTGGCTGATAGTAAAGCTGAATATCATTATTCTTCATTGCCTCGCTAAACTGACGCGAAAAAGTGACCTCTTCAATTTGATCAATGGCCTCATTTTGTTCCAGAAACGAAAACTGTTGTTTCTTTTGAAAGGCATTGAAGGCGTGTGACTGAGCTTCGTCGAAAACTTTCTGGTGGTCTTCTTTAAGTTGTTCTTTTTTCACCCTAAGCACACCAGCGGTGCTGTCCATTTGATAAGAAACACCGTCAATGACTATGGGTTGCTCCAAAAAGCTTTCTATTTTTTGTTGCAGTTCTTTTGAGTTTTCTTCAGCTTCAGAGCGAACCCCAACCAGCTCATTTCTTGATGTCTGACCAACTTGCACCTGGTCTCCAAGGAGTTTTTTCAGTTGAACAGCCATTTGCTTAACAAGTTCGTTGGCTTTTTCAGTTCCTACTTGCTGCTGAATTTTGTCCATATTCTGTAAGCGGAAGTTGAAAATATCGACCAGGTCATCGGGTGAACTGCCTTTTCCATGGCCAATGCTTTCTAACTGTCTTAGCAGGGCGTTGATATTGGGAAGGTCGGTTCCCTGGTATTTGAATTTGGCCGTTTTTTCGGCACCACTTAATTCTTTTATGACTTTGGCAACCATTCCCGCCATAGTGGCCACAAGAGTATAGGCGACCATACGGAGCATCCAGCCGCCGACAATTTCGTTGCCGCTTATCAGCGACTCGGAAAAAGAAAAGGGGCTGAGTAATAGGCCACACATGAAACCAGCCAGGGCACCAATGCGTGACCCCAGCAGTAAACCGGTAAAAATTAATGGAAAGTAAAGTAGGTGCTCGTAAAGGCTCGGAAGCCCGCCCGTTATCTCAATGACCCTGATAATAGCCGCAATCAGTATCGCCAACACGAAGCCCATGAACACCTGTTTTTCGGCGTTCATCTCGGTGAAGTTGACGACACTTTCTTTGAGCCAGCTGGTAAAGCTGTTTGGGTCTTCCAATTTAGGCATTTATTCTTATCAGTTGTGATAAATTAGGCAGTTAGCTATCTTGAGGTTGTTATCAATCTTAACTTCTGTCAAGTATTTAAGCCGAGAATCATTAACATCAAGGAACCAGCTATGCGGGAATCTTTAGAACGGCGGTCATTTTTACTGACATTGATTTTAGTTAGTATCGCCTTCGCCTGGGTACTTATACCGTTTTGGGGAGCTATTTTTTGGGCTTGTGTGGTGACTGTTATTTTTTACCCGCTACAACAAAAACTGAAAAAGACGTTTGGAGACAAGCCAAACAGAGCGGCTCTTGTAACTTTGCTGATTGCATTGGTTATTGTGGTGATTCCGGCGCTGGGTATTTCATATTCCTTTGTGCAGGAGGGGGTTAGTTTTTATCAGCGGCTGGACGAAGGCAAAATTAACCCCGGTAAGCTCTTTGATGATATTCAAAAGGCGTTTCCGGTTATTAGTGACTTGCTTGCTCAGTTTGATATTAAAGCCAGCGATGTACGGGAGAAAATATCATCAGGAGCCGTTAGTGGTAGTAAGTTTTTGGCAGAAGAAGCGTTAAGCATCGGTCAAAATACATTCTCTTTTATCATTAGCCTCTCGCTAATGATTTATTTGACCTTTTTCCTTTTGCGAGACGGTCACTTGCTGATTGACCTTTTAGTAAAAGCGCTGCCTTTGGGCGATGAACGAGAACGTAAGCTGTTTACTAAATTTGCAGAGGTAACTCGGGCAACAGTGAAAGGAAACATTGTTGTGGCAATAGTTCAGGGCACATTGGGTGGCATAATTTTCGCGTTACTGGGTATTCCCGGAGCCCTGCTGTGGGGTGTCGTCATGGCCTTTTTGTCGTTAATCCCGGCGGTTGGCGCGAGTCTGGTATGGCTACCGGTATCTATTTATTTGTATGCGACAGGTAACTGGATAGCCGGTACCATTCTAGTGGCTTACGGGGCAATAGTCATTGGTTTGGCCGACAACGTACTGCGTCCGGTTTTGGTAGGGCGTGATACGAAATTACCGGATTATCTGGTGCTGTTTTCTACCTTAGGCGGTTTATCGCTGTTTGGTATTACCGGGTTTGTTTTAGGGCCGCTGGTTGCGGCCCTGTTTTTGGTGTTCTGGGATATCTTTATGAACGAGTTTAATAGCGTTTCTTAAAGTTGTGGGCGCGAGTATCCCCCAACACTGCCGTTGGGGGATAACACCCATTGCCACAACTGGATGTCGCGCGCACGGAATGCACCAGCACAGGACAGCAAATAGTATTTCCACATACGGTAAAACTCGTCATCAAACTGCTCTTTAATGGATGGCCAGGCGCTATCGAAGTTTTGAAACCAGGCCATTAAGGTTTTATCGTAATCGGCACCAAAGTTGTGCAGGTCTTCGCAGACAAACTTTTCTTCCAGTGCCGTTCCTATTTGTGAAATAGACGGAATTTCGCCATTCGGGAAAATGTACTTGCTGATCCACGGGTCGGCTGCGGTATCACTGACGTTTTTACCAATAGTGTGCAGCAGGAACAGGCCGTCTTCTTTGGTGCAGCGCAGAGCGACATCCATATAGTCGTCGTAGTTCTTCTGACCGACATGCTCAAACATTCCTAAGCTGATAACGCGGTCAAACTGTTCGTCCAGCTCGCGGTAGTCCTGTAGCCGGAATTCTACCGGAAGGCCTTTGCAGCGTTCTTTGCCAAGGGCTACCTGCTCTTTGGATATAGTGACACCAACACATTCGACACCGTAGTTTTCAGCGGCATACTGCATGAAGCTGCCCCAGCCACAACCAATATCAAGAACGCGCATGCCTGGCTTCAATCCCAGCTTTTTACAGCACAGTTCAAGTTTATGCCGTTGTGCTTCGTCAACGTCTTTGGCTTTTTCCCAGTAACCACAGGTGTAAACCATACGCTCATCGAGCATTGACTGATAAAGGTCATTGCCCATGTCGTAATGATGCTGACCAACCTCCCAGGCTTTGGATTTACTTTGTAAGTTGAAGACTCGGCTTTTTAAGGAATGGAAAATAAGGCGGGCGGGGTTAACTTCATCCTGAATGCCGGAGCGCAGTAGCTGGAAGAAAAACTGGTCAAGCGATTCGGCGTCCCACAAACGAGCCATATAGGATTCACCCAAGCCAAGATTACCGCGCGACAGTGCCTGATCAAATACGGTTTCATCGTGAACCTGCATATCCCAGGCTCTGTCACCGTTAATGCGGATATCTGCTTTTGCTAAAAGCTCTTCAACATACTCTCGTGATGTCGACATATTTGTTCGCCCATTCCGGAAAATGATGGTTAAAAACGTTATCAAGAATGGGCGAAACTGGCAATAAAGAGCCTTTTACCCGTCTTTTTTCGACGTAAACTCAGGGTAAGCTTCAACGCCGCAATCGACTTGATCTAAGCCGATATATTCCTGCTCTTTAGTTACACGAATGCCCAATATTAGCTTCAGTATAGCCCAGACAATAAGACTACTGAAAAACACCCAGCAGAAAATGGTACCGACACCGGCTAACTGAATAACAAAGCTGGCACCGTCATCGCTGAGCGGCACCACAAGGGTACCGAAAATACCGACCACACCGTGTACCGAAATAGCACCGACCGGATCGTCAATGTGGAGCTTATCCAGCCCAATAATGGAGAGCACGACAATAAGCCCCGCAATAAAGCCGATAACGCCGGCAAGCCAGGGTTCTGGGGTAACAGGTTGTGCGGTAATGGCAACCAGACCGGCTAAGGCACCGTTTAAAATCATGGTTAAATCGGCTTTTTTCCACAACAGCTTAGTAAATAGCAGCGTGGCGATAGTGCCAGCTGCGGCCGAGGTATTAGTGTTTACCATGGCGCGGGCTATGGCATTGGCATCGTCAACGGTGCTTAGCGCTAACTGTGAACCGCCGTTAAAACCAAACCAGCCAAACCAGAGAATGAAGGTACCCAGCGCGGCCAGTGGCATATTAGAGCCGGGTAAAGCGTTGATACTGCCATCACTCAGGTATTTACCGGAGCGCGGGCCAAGTAAAAGAACCGCAGCAAGTGCCGCTGATGCACCGGTTAAATGCACAATGCTGGAGCCGGCAAAATCGACAAAGCCCCATTCTGTCAGCATTCCACCGCCCCAGGTCCATAAGCCCTGTACCGGATAAATGACCGCACTAAGCACGACACAGAACAGCAGAAAGCTCATTAGCTTCATACGCTCGGCAACGGCACCTGAGACTATCGACATAGCAGTAGCAACGAACACCATCTGAAAAAAGAAATTAGCGTCAGCCGCGTAAGCTGAGGTTGAAGGATCGGGGTACATGACTTTGTAGCCGATAACCAGGTAAACAATACAGGCGATGGCGTAGAGCACGATGTTTTTGGTCAGAATTTCGGTGGTGTTTTTGCTTCTGACCAGACCCGCCTCCAGCATGGAAAAACCAGCCGCCATCCACATAACCAGCGCCCCGGATATGAGTAAGTAAAAGGTGTCTACCGCGAAAGTGAGTTGTTGTAAGTTTTGTGCTTCCATGATGGGCTCCTTAAAGGGCGTCTTGGTCGGTTTCGCCAGTGCGTATGCGAACGCATTGCTCCAGCGGCATAACGAATATTTTTCCGTCGCCGATATTGCCGGTATGAGCCGCGGCAATGACTACTTCCAGAGCTCGTTCGACGGTTTCGTCGGGAACCGCCAGTTCAATTTTCATTTTGGGCAGGAAGTCGACTTGATATTCGGCGCCCCGGTACAGTTCGGTATGCCCCTTTTGACGTCCTACTCCCCGGACTTCGGTTACTGTCAGGCCTTTGCAGCCAATTTCAAACAGCGCTTGCTTCACATCCTCCAGCTTGAAGGGTTTGATTAACGCAACGAGCATTTTCATGGTGCTTTCCTTATTAAAATATTGTTAAGCAACCCTTTAACTTCACGAAGCGTGCCAGAATTTAACTAGCTGATATTTATGAATAAATAATATTTACGTAATTTTTCTGCACAAAAAACGTGCGCCCCTTCTGTGCATTGCACCAAAAGTGCTATTGAACCAAAAGGGTACAGGGGAGATACTATTTACCTACAGTAGCGAATGATTAAGGGTGCAGTGGCATGAGAGTTGGCGCGCGGCAGAGCGATCTTATCGGGCAGACGGATTTACTTCGTATACCGTCGCTGTCTGATTTAACCGGATGCGATATCTTTATTAAATGCGAGTTCCAGAATCCGGGCGGCTCCATTAAGGATCGCGCGGCTAAGCAACTGATTGATGACGCTATGGAACGCGGCGAGTTAAAGCCGGGTATGACGGTGGTTGAAGGTACCGCCGGTAATACCGGTATTGGCCTGGCTGTTGTGGCAAAGTCTTACGGCTTGCGTATGTTAGCGGTCATGCCCAATGACCAGACACCGGAGAAAGAGCGCATGATCCGCTTGCATGGCGGTGAACTGATGGCGGTTGATCCGGTTCCTTTTAAGAACGAAAACCACTTCTACCATACGGCGCGCCGTTTAGCGGAAGAACGCGATGATTGCTGGTGGGCTAACCAATTTGAAAACACCAGTAATGCTCGTGCGCATTACCTTCATACTGGCCCGGAAATATGGGAACAAACCGAAGGGAGAATTGACGCTCTGGTGTCTGTGGCTGGAACCGGTGGCACCATTGGTGGTAACTCTCGCTTCTTAAAAGAGCAGAACCCGGAACTGGATGTTTGGGTGGTTGACCCGGATGGTTCCGGTATCTATGAGTTTTTACGCAGCGGCGAATATGTGTCGAATGGCGGCTCTATGACGGAGGGCATTGGTATTATGCGGCTAGTGGATAATTTCCGCCAGGCACGTATTGATCACGCGGTTAATTTGCCCGATCAAGATTTAGTGACTTTGTCACGTTATATCCGAGACGAAGATGGTATTGTTCTGGGGAGTAGCTCGGCGCTAAACGTGGCTGGTGCGTTGGCCGCAGCTTTACGAAAAGGTCCGGGACACCGCATTGTGACCTTTTCCTGTGACTTGGGTGAACGTTCGGTGAGTAAGCTGTACAACCCGGAATATTTGCGCGGACGCGGGTTAAACCCTGACCCGGAACCCATTGACGTATTAATGACGCGTTATCGCGAGCTTGGCGATAAGGTACTAGAGGTTAACTGGAACAATGACTAAACGTATTTTTGGGTGTTTGTTTTTATTGGTATCAGCAACCGCAGTTCAGGCGCAGGACGAGACGCCGGATGCGCCGTTCCATGACCTTCAAGTTCCGCAGTTTCTGGACATTGCGCACCGCGGTGCTTCCGGTTATTTACCCGAGCACACTCAGGCCAGCACCGTTATGGCTCATGGGCTGGGAGCGGACTTCATAGAGCAAGACGTGCAACTGAGCCGTGACAGCGTTCCGGTCGTTCTGCATGATGAAATTCTGGACCATGTCACCAATGTCTCCGAAGTGTTTCCGGAAAAGCATCGTCCCGATGGTAAATACTATGTGGTCGATTTTTCGCTGGAAGAGCTTAAACAGTTAACTATGGTCGCCCGGCATAAAGATTATGAGCTGGTTTACCCTAAGCGATTTTCTCACCCCGATGTTCACTTTCCTATACAAACGCTGGATGAGGAAATCAAACTGATTCAGGAGCTGAATCGCGTTCGGGATATGTCGACAGGCATTTATATCGAGATCAAATCTCCGCGCTGGTATCAGCAGCAAGGGTACGACGCGACGGCGGCAGTGATGTCTGTCCTGGCTCACAACGGATACCACGACAAACGGCCAACACCGGTTTATCTGCAGTCTTTTGACCCGGAAGTGTTACGTCGCTTAAAGCGTGAATTTAACTGGGACTTTCCGTTAATTCAGCTGGTGGGTGACAATGAGTGGGGAGAGACCGATATTGATTACAGCGCCATGCGCACGGGTGCCGGGCTGGAGTCAGTAAAAAGCTACGCTGAAGGTGTCGGCTTGTGGGTAAACCACGTATTAACCGGAGTATCAGAAAGCGGTGAGCCTGAATGGGACAGTGTTTTAAAGTCAGCGGAAGAGAAAGGTCTGGATGTTCATGTTTATACCTTGCGGGCCGATGACTTACCCGAAGGCGTGGAGTCTCATGCGCAATTACGCCAGTGGTTAAAACAAGCTGGCGTAGAGGGCGTGTTTACTGACTTTCCGGACAAAAAGTAAAGCGCATTTTGAAACCGTCGCTGCCGTCATCGTAGTATTCCGGCAGAATATCGATGGTTTCGAAACCACAGCTTTGATACCAGTGAATAGCGGCCTTGTTGTCGCTTTTCACTTCCAGCGACATGGCATTAGCGCCAGCGGTTTTCGCCGAATTCAGCACTTCATTCATAAGCAGATTACCTACCCCTAAACCGCGAAAGCTCTGAGCTACGGCTATTGAGTACAGGCGCCATACTTTGCTGTTACGCCGGGTAAAGGCAATAGCGTACCCGGCTAAATCGTTACCTGAACGTGCTACCCAGCAATAGTTATGGCTGGATTCAATTACTCGTTTAAAACTGCGACGACTAATGCAACTGTAATTAAAAGTTGCACGTTCTAAAGAAACTAATTGTTCAAGGTCGTTCTTGTCTGCCCGCTCAATGCGAAACTCAGTATTCATCCAGGCGTCGTCCAAAATCAGCCATAATCAGCCGGTACAGCTCATAACCTAAGTGTTTGTCTTCCACACCAGATTCAATTGACGGGTTGTCATTAATTTCAATAACAACAGGGCCTTGCGGTGTTTGTTTAATATCTACACCGTACAGGCCGTCACCTATTAAGCGGGTTGCCTGTAACGCCAGCCGCACCACATCTTTAGGGGCTTGGTGCACGCCTAAAGTGGCAAAAGAACCGCTTTTACCTCGCGAGGACGACTCGCTGTGGTTATAAATTTGCCAGTGGTTACGCGCCATAAAGTACTGGCAAGCGTATATGGGGCGGTTATTCAGCACGCCAATTCGCCAGTCGTAGTCGGTTCTCATATACTCTTGTGCCAGCAGTATAGTGGACTGCTTAAAAAGCTCCGTTGCCACTTGTTTAAACTGGGCTAAGTCTTCTGCTTTTTCCACGCCAATAGAAAATGAACCGTCAGGAATTTTCAGCACAACCGGATAACCCAAACGTTCGCCTATTGCTTCGTAGTCGATATCTGATTGGCTCAACAAGAGTTCTGTTTTTGGTGTCGCTACCTTATGTTTATCCAGTAACTCTTTTAAGAACACTTTATTGGCACATTTAACAATGGAGTCCGGGTGGTCAATGACGACCATACCGTTGGCTTCGGCTTTTTTCGCAAAGTGGTAGGTATAATGATTAATACGGGTGGTTTCGCGAATGAAAAGCGCATCAAACTCCAACAGACGATTGAAATCGTTTGCCGTAATCAGCTCAGCTTCAATATCGGCCTCTTTGGCGGCTTTTATAAACAATGACAGTGCTTTTTTGTCACTGGTCGGAATGGCCTCGTCCGGATTATACAAAATGGCCAAATCAAAACGGTACTCTTTGCGGGTGCGCGCTCTGCGCCACACACGTTTACTGAAATGATCCAGTGAGTTACCAAAAAAGCTTTGTTGCTCATCAGTTAACTGATTCAACGCACCTGATGTCAGCTTGTTAATATGCCAGCGACCGTTAAATTCCAGTTCAACTTTTAAAATAGGGCATGGGTAGCGCTCAAATATTTGGCGTGCAAAAGAAGCCAGTTCAGGCTGTTCGCATAAGCCAAAACAAATCAGTAGCGACAGCGACTTTTCGTCACGATTCTGCAAATATTTAGTGAGTGATCGGTCGGCGGTATTAATCAGTAACTGATAATGGGAAAAGTTGGTCAGGTCATTAATAGTCGCAACCGACGGCATAACTCTTTGTCCGCGAGCCTCTGCCAGCAGACTAACGTAGTAGCCGGTTGACAGGTAAGATAAGTCGTTACACAAATTTAGAACATGATAACGACTCTGCAAGTGTGCCGATTGTAAGTATTCACTTGCGGTGAGTAAGCTTTGACTAGGGTAATAAGGCTGCCAGTCGGCGGCGTTATCTATGATAAGGTGAACGTGTTGCTGCATGTCGTAAAGTACTCAGAAGTCGTTAAAAATAATGTAAGTTATTTGCTTATTATTTGCGTAATAAATGCAACTCACACTATATTAGAAAGACGACGGATAACAAGCAGATTTGCTGTTTTATCTTTTTCAAAGGAGTCAGGTGAATGCTGACAATTCTGGCAAAGCTGTTAAAAGCTTTGAATTCTGAAACCAGCGCCTGGGCACTGGCGTTAGCTGTAGTACTAGGAATGTTTATGGGGATAACCCCGCTATGGCGAATTCATAACTTAATAATTTTATTGGCGGCATTA